>ENA-OQDE01000962-OQDE01000962.1-human-gut-metagenome-genome-assembly--contig:-NODE-962-length-13395-cov-2.986509_pt1 | contig 13395 bp, 24 predicted proteins | sample MGYA00242768_ERZ504595 | MGnify/ENA primary metagenome ERZ504595 (study PRJEB26092, sample SAMD00036307) | human gut metagenome | host: Homo sapiens | study: EMG produced TPA metagenomics assembly of...
GCTCTGCATCATCTCCAGTCTTTCATGCTCCATCTCCAGATACTTCATCAAGTCCTCATCTTTAATCCTGGAAGAATCTGTTCTTCTCTGGACGCTGCCGCTTTTTCCTTGATCGGATTAAAACTTCTCTTCGGTTCCGGCTCAGTTTTTTCTTTCTGCTCCTGTATCTCCACCGATTGTTGAATCTGTGTCACTGTCTCTGCAGCCTTTTTCTCTGTCGGCTGAGAAGTATGGTCTGCTCTGTTTCCATCTTTTTTTCTTCCGCTACTTTGGTTTCTTCTATATCTTTCGTTTCTTCTGACACGTTACTGCCTCCTTATCCTTCGGTCATTTCTGTGTCCATTATACCCTGTCTTCCTTACAGAAACAATCATTTCCGGATAATTTCTCGCTCTTTTCCTCAAACATCAGCTTCCACTCGCATACAAACTGCTCTTTCTGAAAGCAATACTGTTTTCTAAGTTTCGGTCCACAGCTGTTTGATCCGATTCCATTCTGGGCGTAATCCAGGCAAACAATCGTGCTTCCGCTCTTTTCCAGTTCAAAATGATGTGCTTTTCTTGTCAGTTCTTCCTGTGTATATGGTGATACTGAAAAAGAAAACGAATGCGGAGAAACGACTGTTACGCTCTGTTCTTTGCTTGTCAGCTTCACATAGTCACAATCTGCATGGCTCCCATTTTCCTGTGGTCTGATGTAATCTTCGTGCATCTCATCTACTGATGATCGATAAATCCCATGACTGCTTGCCCTGCTATTCATCCACATAACTCTCTGCCCATTCCATAATATTCCACCTGATTAAATTCCTGCTTCAAAAAAAGCCGGATTCCGAATCTTGGGAGCTCCGGAAACTCCATTTCCTTTTTTACACGCATTGTTACACAGATTTCACCCGTATCAAAAACCTCCCACACTGCATCTACATCCAACACTTTCTGCAGTGAAACTGCCGCAACAGACAGAATACTGTGAAGAACCAGTTTTGATTTTTCTCGTTTCCACTGTGTATTGTACGCTCTTCCCAGACTTCTGTCATACCCGGCTGCAATCCATTTTCGTTTTAATATTCTGTCATTATCTGTAGGAGCTCTCCATATATTCAGCTCCATAGGAGCATCCAGAATCTTCTTTCCGCCTACGTTCAGTTCTTCAAACATTCCGGTCAGTTTATTGTAAACATATGTAAAATCATCTGACTTAATCTGTATATATCTATCCGTTTCTGACAGCTTCATTTTTCCTTTGGATGTTTTGAACGTCTTAAGCAGTGTCACAGCTTTCTGATTTCTTCCATCCTCATTTTTCAGAAGAATCTCATCAAACCCCAGGATCGTTCCATGCGAGATCAGCTCCGTATCCTGACGTTGATGATAAAAGATCTTCAAATAACACTTTCCAGTCTCCGGGACAGAAACATCCACATACACCTCTTTGCACTGACGTGGTAAGATGGATTGCATAATTTCAACCTGCCCCCTTCCAAAAACATCCCCATCACAGCTGACTTCGTAACTGATGTAAATATAGGATTTCAGATCCTCTTCGTTCATATAATTTTTCAACACCAAACAGCCGCTTTCCTGCTCAAAAGAAACAACTCTCGCCGGACGGTACACATTTTGATATTCCAAAAGCCCTGTGTGCGGCGTTCGATCCGGATATACCAGACCGTCCATGCAGAAATTTCCGTCATGAACTTCTTCCTTATGATCGCCGCCATAAAAATACATTGCTTTTCCGTTTTCCGCCTGCCCTTTATAGATTGCATGATCACACCATTCCCATACAAATCCACCGCAAAGAGACGGATACTTGTAAATCATCTGAAAATAGTCTTCCAAATCCCCGGGACCATTCCCCATCGCATGACAGTATTCGATCAAAAGAAACGGCTTATCCGGTCCTTTCTCCATATATTCCTCAATCTCTTCCAACTCAGGATACATTCTGCTGTAAAGATCAATATTGGAGTAATCATATCTTCTCCTGTCACTTTTATAAAGAGCACTTTCATAACAAGTCAGCCGGGACGGATCAAATTCCTTTGTCCACTTCAACGCTTCTTCAAATGTACATCCGTATCCACATTCATTGCCCATGGACCAGATTACAACACAGGGACGATTTTTCTCTCTGTACACGCAAAGCCTGGTGCGGTCCATCGTCGCCGGAATAAACGCAGGATGATCCGCAATCCGTTCATTCCATCGTTTGCTGATATTTTCCCAACTGGAATCTTCCAGATATTGTGACTGTGTTCCATGACTTTCATTGTCTGCTTCTGCGATCACGTAAAATCCATATTCATCACACAACTGATAAAAATAAGGCGCGTTCGGATAATGGCTGGTTCGAATCGCATTGAAGTTATGCTCTTTCATCATCTGCAGATCTTTTTCATCTGTTCCATTCCGATTACAAATCCGGTTACCGGATCGGAATCATGACGATTTACCCCTTTGAATTTGACCGGAACCTCATTTGCATAAACTACTGCATCTCTGATAGAGATTTCCCGTATTCCAATTCGGTCAACAATCACTTCTCCTGTGTTTTCCAGGACCATTGTATACAAGTATGGCTGCTCCGGATTCCATAATTTAGGGGCTTCTATTTTCAATACCGCCTGATGCGTATATTCCCCATCCGATATTTCCTGCAGTCTCCCGGATACGCACAACACTCCTTCTTTGTCATAAATTGCAATCTTCACAGGCGCTGCTTCTTTTAAGTACTTTGCCCGCACAGTAATTTCTGCGTTTCCATCCACAATCCTGGTTGTTGTGAAATAGTCATATATGGCATTATCAGGCCGCTGCAGCAGATACACATCCCGAAAAATCCCACTCATCCGAAATTTATCCTGGTCTTCCAGTAGGTGCCATCACACCATTTTAAGACCAGTACTGCCAGCGTATTGCTTCCGTTTTTCACCAGATCTGTAATGTCAAACTCTCTGGAAGCATGGGACACCTGACTGTATCCTACATATGTTCCATTCACCCAGACATAAAGACAGGAATCCACCCCTTCGAAATTTAAATATACATTTGGTGCATCTTCCTTCTTCTGATACTCAAATGTCCGCACATATGCCCCGCACGGATTTTCCTGTGGAACATACGGAGGATCCAACGGAATCGGATATCTCACGTTGGTATACTGATACGTATCATACCCATAATTCTGCCACATTCCGGGGACAGTCACTTCTTCAAACCCGTCAAGTGAATATCCTTCCTCGTAAAACGCATCCTGCAGATCGTAAATACTGTCAAAATAACAAAATTTCCATTTTCCATTAAGCAAAGTCATCCGATCTGATTTTTCTCTGTTCTCCACCAACGGTCCCATGTTGCAAGAGGCCGGAATATAATAGGACCGATATGGCATTGTATTTTCATACATTATATTCAAATTTTCATAATGTCTCTGAATAATCATACTCATTTCTCCTCTACCGTCTGATATGGTTTAATCTCTCCACTCATAAAATGTCTCCTACAGAGCGGTACATACATATCATTGGCTCCAAGCGCGATCTGCGCTCCGTCCCTTACCATTTTTCCATCAATAACTCTGGCATTGAAATGTGCTTTCTTTCCGCACCAGCAAATGATCGGAAGCTCCTCGATCGCATCAGCCAGCTCCATCAGCCGTTTTGATCCTTCAAATAAGACACCTCTGAAATCTGTCTTCAGCCCATAGCATAAGACCGGAATATCATACTGATCACAGATCTCGGCCAGCCATTCCACCTGTTCAGATGATAGGAAATTTGCTTCATCCACCAGGATTGCATCATACGTGTCCGGCTTCATCGTAAACTCTTCAATCAATTCGCACTTCGCCTGTAAGCCAATGCGTGACTTCACAATATATTCTCCGTCTCTTGTATCCAGTTTTGGCTTCAAAATAACCGGACTCTCCCCCTCTCCAGAAAATTGTAGTGAACCATCAGCAAATTTGCCGTCTTGCTGCTGCCCATAGCTCCGTACCGAAAATATAGTTTCCCCATTTTAGTTTTCCCTTCACTTTTTGATTTATAATAACATAAGCTTTAGTGCTTGCTCCTTCTCGACTGTGTCCAATTTCGGTTGGATCCCCCTTTTTTCTTTATTTTATCATGAAAAAGGGAATAAAAACACATGTTTTGTGCAAATTTTATTTTTCAAACACACTCTAGTCAAAAAAGTTGAGTACTAAACCTTTTTACCTTTATAATGATGAGCCTATTATCTCATATATGATGATTTTGAAAAGATACTTTCTATTTTGCGGTTACGATTGAACGGTGCCGCTTTTTTTCTGTAATACAATTTTTCCTGTTCCAATGTCCCCTTTATGGCAGTTTCATAAAGGACGACATCTTGCCCCTTCAAGTCTATAGATCCTCCCTCTTTTGCAGCAAACCATCCCCGCACAGGTATAGTAATTTTAATGCCTTTTTACCAAGAATATAATTGGATATTACATACTGTACCAGATAAAAAATGTACCCTGCCACAACGCTATAGGAAATATTTTTTAGAAATTCACTATGATGAATAAACCATTCAAATCCTGCAATGCCGATATATTACAGCAATAGCCCCCTGCAAAAATACTAAGCAATGTAAGAAATATAAATATACATCTATCTTTTGATACATTTCCTAAACCTTTTCTTAAATTATCATATATACTACACATCTTCACCTCTATAACATTTCATAAAACTCATATTATGCCGAATTTCGGCACAAAAACATAGGAGATATCTTTTGATATCTCCCATACACTACAGTGTCTCTTTTATTTTCAAAATCTCTTCTTCTGTTTTCCCTGTAATCTCACAAATTTCAGAAATCGGATAATTTTTCTTCAGCATAGAAATGACTGTTTTTTCTACCCCTTTTTCCATGCCCTGCTCGATACCCTGTTCGATACCCTGTTCGATACCCTGTTCAACACCTTCTGCTTTCAAACGTTCCAATGCGGTACACATATTCGTCACCTCCATCGATTTTCCCATCTCAATCAGTTCTGTGGAACCTGCCATCTGACCAATCAAAGACAGAGCTTCTGAACTAATTCTCTTATCACTGTATTTTTCCCGGATCCCATCAAAATTTCCCGCGAACACTTCTCGTGTGATCTCAAATGCGCTCTGCACATCTTCATTCCGAAAGACATATCCTGCCGAATCTCTTACCTCCAGGAGATTCATTTTATAATCTGAAAAAACGGCTGCAATCTCTTCTGGCATTTCCACGATCATATCTTTCAACGAACACGGTCCATCCCATACTTTTTCACCAGTATAAATGGTTAGTGTAATAATCGGATGCATCCTGTCTTCTTTTCGCATTCTCGATAAAAATTCATCGGAATCTGACAATTTTATATTTGACCCTTTATAATTGCGTGTAATCTCCTGATATTCTTTCAAGTAGCCCATGGCATCATATATCATGTGTCTCAGCGGCATTGCATAATGGATATGCTGTTGATTCTCAATCCCTAACACAACAAATTCTACCCATAAGCAGTCTTCTTGATCACGTCTCTTGTTCTTGATAATGTTTCCTTATAATCTTTCATCTCGATCACACCGGAAACATCCGTATCCATCTCTTCCAGTATCTCCGGTTTAAGATTTCTTTTCCATGAAACACTACTGTATTAAACAAATCTGCAAAATGTTCGTTTACACGCCAGAAATCTTTAAATATAACATCTGCTTTTGTACTCTTCACATTAATACTCCATTTCCATCCCGTCTATGAATCTCTGGTTTTAGTATAACACTGCAAAGAACTATTTTGCAAGATTCGATTTTCTCATAATAAATATTCATAGGATCTTATAAAAACAGAGACATTAAAAAATGTCTCTGTTTTTTATTATTTTACTTGTACTAATCGACTTGTACTAATAGTGTACTAATAATGTACTAATGTACCACTTATCTATACACCTTACACGTCCTTATACTCTTCAAAACCCGCGATTTTCCGCCGTTTCTTAGAATTTTCCTTCTTTTGCTGATTCCTCAATAGCTACTGCAACAGCAACAGTCATTCCAACCATCGGATTGTTACCAGCGCCGATCAGTCCCATCATCTCTACGTGAGCCGGTACAGAAGAAGATCCTGCAAACTGAGCATCAGAGTGCATACGTCCTAATGTATCTGTCATACCGTAAGAAGCCGGTCCTGCTGCCATGTTGTCTGGGTGAAGTGTACGTCCTGTACCACCACCTGAAGCAACTGAGAAGTATTTCTTTCCTGCTTCGATGCATTCTTTTTTGTATGTTCCTGCAACTGGATGCTGGAAACGTGTCGGGTTTGTAGAGTTACCTGTGATAGATACGTCTACTCCCTCTTTCCACATGATTGCAACACCTTCACGAACATCATTTGCTCCGTAGCAGTTTACTTTAGAACGAAGTCCGTCAGAATATGCTGTACGGGAAACCTCTTTTAATTCTCCTGTGTAGTAGTCATACTCTGTCTGAACATATGTAAATCCGTTGATTCTGGAAATGATCTTTGCTGCATCTTTTCCAAGACCATTTAAGATAACACGAAGTGGTTTTTACGAACCTTGTTCGCTTTTTCAGCAATACCGATTGCACCTTCTGCGGCTGCGAAAGACTCATGTCCTGCAAGGAATGCGAAACAGTCTGTCTCTTCTTCCAGAAGCATTTTTCCTAAGTTACCATGTCCAAGACCTACTTTTCTCTGGTCTGCAACAGATCCAGGGATACAGAATGCCTGAAGACCTTCTCCGATTGCAGCAGCAGCGTCAGCAGCTCTTCTGCAGTCTTTTTTGATTGCGATAGCAGCACCTACAATGTAAGCCCAGCATGCATTTTCAAAACAGATCGGCTGGATTCCTTTTACCTGATTGTAAACATCCAGTCCAGCATCTTTTGTGATTTTTTCAGCTTCTTCGATAGAAGCAATTCCGTAGCTGTTTAATACAGCATTGATTTTATCAATTCGTCTTTCATATGATTCAAATAAAGCCATTTTAAGTCCTCCTATCGCCTATTCCTGTCTTGGGTCGATGATCTTAACTGCATCATCCACGCGTCCATACTGTCCCTGTGCTTTTTCCCATGCTTCGTTTGGTGTATCACCTTTTTTAATGAAGTCTGTGAATTTACCAAGGCTTACGAATTTGTATCCGATAATTTCATTATTCTCATCCAGAGCGATACCTGTTACATAACCTTCAGCCATTTCCAGGTAACGAGGTCCTTTTGCAAGAGTTCCGTACATTGTACCAACCTGAGAACGAAGTCCTTTTCCAAGATCCTCCAGTCCTGCACCAATCGGAAGTCCATCTTCAGAGAATGCACTCTGTGTACGTCCGTATACAATCTGCAGGAATAATTCTCTCATAGCTGTGTTGATTGCATCACAGACAAGGTCTGTGTTCAGAGCTTCGAGAATTGTTTTTCCCGGAAGAATTTCAGATGCCATAGCTGCAGAATGAGTCATTCCTGAACATCCGATTGTCTCAACCAGTGCTTCCTGGATGATACCTTCTTTTACGTTCAGTGTCAGCTTACATGTTCCCTGCTGTGGAGCACACCAGCCTACACCGTGTGTCAGTCCTGAGATATCTTTAACTTCTTTTGCCTGCACCCATTTTGCTTCTTCTGGGATTGGAGCTGGTCCGTGATTTGCTCCCTGAGCTACCGGACACATCATTCTACTTCGTGTGAATAAATCATGTTAAAACTCCTTTCAACATATGTAATTGTGTATTATTTGAGGTTTCCCTCTGCGGCTTTGATAAATTCTTAACGCCGTATTCGTTTACATTCTCTCACAAATTCCGACATTCGTCAATTATCACTTTCTATTTTTCCAGATTTTCCAGTGCTTCCACAAGCATTTCCAATGCAGTTTCCACTGTATGCTGCCTGTTTTCCATACGGTTTCCATCAAAAACACATCTTTTCGCAGTTGTCTTTCCGTTCACAGAACAGCCGATATAAACCAGACCTACCGGCTTTTCCTCTGTTCCTCCTCCCGGTCCCGCAATTCCCGTAGCGCTTAGAGCAGCCTCTGCTTTTGCCGCCTTTGCTGCTCCATTCGCCATTTCTTTTGCTGTCTGGGAACTGACTGCTCCATAACGCTCTAATGTCTCTGGGGAAACGTTTACAAGACGTATCTTCGCTTCATTGGAATATGTGATATACCCTTCATTCAATACGTCAGATGCCCCTGGAACATTCACCAGCGTTGCTGCGATCAGGCCGCCTGTGCAGGATTCCGCTGTAGTGACTGTCATTTTGTGTTCAGCAAGCAATTCCACCACACGCTCTTCCAATGTCGTCTGCGCTTCATTTTCCTTCATTTTTAAAAGCCAGTCTGTATACATCTTACATGCCTCCGTTGGTCAGTACCTGAATATTTTTTGCCACATAATCAATCAGTGAAATGATCGTAAGTGCCAGTGAAATCCAGATCAGTGCCTGCCCGATCACATCAAAAGCACCACCCAGATCCATGATCAGTACAATGACCATCGCCATCTGAAAGACTGTCTTGAATTTACCCCAGTAGCTTGCCGCGATCACAATTCCATTGTCAGACGCCACCAGACGGAATCCACTGATAATAAACTCTCTGGCAATGATCACGATCACGATCCATGCCGCCAGACTTCCTTTTTCGATCAGACAGATCATTGCTGAACATACCAGCAGTTTATCCGCAAGCGGATCCATAAATTTTCCAAAATTTGTGACCAGATTATATTTTCTGGCAATTTTCCATCTAGCAGATCGGTCAGACTGGCCACCACAAAAATCGCCAGTGCAATCCATTTGTTCGCCGCTCCACCAAGATCTGTCAGCATAAACAGCACAAAAAACGGTACCATCAGCACTCGCAGAACCGTCAGTTTATTCGGTAAATTCATCAGATAAGACCTCCTATCAAATCATAATCCACTGCTCCCGATACTTTTACCTTTGCAAAATCACCGGACATCAGTTCTTCCTCTGTGTTAACAAAAATCAAACCGTCCACATTCGGCGCATCTCTGTATGTTCTTCCCACATATGCATTTTCATCTGCTACTTTTCCTTCGATCATCACAAGCACTTCTTTTCCGACCATATTTTCCGCAGTATCAAACGCAATTTCCTGCTGCAGTTCCATCAGTTCAGCCTGGCGTTCTTCCTTGACTTCTTCCTCGATCTGCCCTTCCATCCTCGCAGCTGCAGTATCCTCCTCCGGAGAATAAGTAAACACACCGAGTCTGTCAAATTCCATCTCATCCACAAACTCCATCAGTCCTCATGCTGCTCTTTCGTTTCTCCCGGGAATCCCGTGATCAATGTGGTGCGAAGCGCGATATCCGGAATTTCTCTCCTGAGCTTACTGATGATATCTATCAGTTCCTGTTTTGTCGTTCTTCTTCCCATACGTTTGAGAATCTCATCATTGGCATGCTGGATTGGAAGATCCAGATAATGACAGATTTTTGGTTCTTCCTTAATCGTCTGAATCAATTCATCATAAATTTCTTCCGGATAACAATATAAAATTCGAATCCAGCGGATTCCTGAAATTTACACAGCTCTCTCAAGAGTTTGTGCAAAGATTTTTCACCATAAAGATCTTTTCCGTACAAGGTTGTCTCCTGTGCAACCAGAATCAGTTCCTTCACCCCTTGTTCTGCCAGATATTCGGCTTCTGACAGGAGCTGCTCCATCGGCACACTCCGGAAATTTCACGGATCTTTGGAATAATACAATACGTACAATGCTTGTCGCACCCTTCTGCGATTTTCAGATACGCAAAATGACCGCCCGTAGTCACCAGACGTTTTGTCTCCACTTCCGGAAGGAGATCTGTATCGGCCAATGTCAGTGTATGGTGCCCCTTTAGTGCCTCGTCAATCGCATCTAAAATCTTGTCGTATGCAGTCGTTCCAAGCACTGCATCCACTTCCGGGATCTCATCTAAAATCTCCTGACGATAGCGCTGTGCCAGACATCCTGTAACAATCAGGCTTTTAATCTGCCCTCTTTTTTATATTCTGCCATCTCCAGAATGTTCTGAATACTCTCCTCTTTGGCATCGTGGACAAAACAGCAGGTATTGATCACGATCACATCTGCCTGTGTCTCTTCCTCTACCATCTGATATCCTCTGGATGCCAGCATCCCCAGCATCACTTCTGTGTCCACCAGATTTTTATCACACCCGAGGGAAATAAAAAGTATATTCATATTTCATTTTTCTCCTTTTTTCAACAGTCAGAAAGGCAGATACCATATGGCATCTGCCCCTTATCTTCTCTTTCTATGCCTATTCCTCTTCTGCGTTTTCTGCCAGAATCTTGAGTTCGCCTGCATTCATCTCTTCAATTGCAATTGACAGAGGTTTCTCTCCTGCCTTTGCATGTACCATCGGAAGATCTCCGTCAATCAACTGTCTCGCTCTTTTGGACGTTGCCATAACAATGGAATACCGGCTGTTTACAACCTTTGATTCCCCTTCCTCAACGTCCTGATTTACGACCTTCATCAAATCTGTATAAGATGGATGTAACATATTCTATCTGTCTCCTTTCACATTCCCTTTTAAATCCTGTTTCATACTCTGAATAAAGCTCTCATTACGGAAACTTCTTTGATGCTCTCCCTGGATGATCTTATGCATCTCGGATACACAGACATCCAGATCATCATTAATCACCAGATAATCATACTGATCCATGTACTCTGACTCCTCACTGCCCTTGCCAGTCTGGACTCGATCACCTCCATGGTCTCTGTCCCTCTTCCGACCAGACGTCTGCGCAGCTCTTTGGCAGACGGCGGCGTCACAAACAAAAGCAATGTGTCCGGAAAGCGTTCCTTTACCTTGAGCGCTCCCTGAATCTCAATCTCCAGAATCACATCTTTTCCCGCTTCCAGCTGCTGTTCTACATAGGTACGCGGTGTTCCATAATAATTTTCCACGTATCTAGCATACTCTATCAGCTCTTCTTTCGCAATCATTTTCAAATTCTTCGGTTGTTTTGAAAAAATATTCCCTTCCGTCCACTTCTCCTTCTCTTGGATTTCGTGTGGTGGCAGAAACAGAAAGTGCATAAGTTTCCTCATAACGCTTCATCAATTCTTTCATCAGTGTTCCTTTTCCTGCCCCTGAAAATCCGGATACAACGATCAAAATCCCTCTCTGATTCATCTCTTTAAAATTTCTCCTTTATCTCCTGGTTATTCAATATTTTGTATCTGTTCTCTGATCTTTTCAATCTCTGTCTTTAGTCCGATGGCATAATTCGAAACTTCCAGATCATTCGCCTTGGATAAAATCGTATTCGCCTCCCGGTTCATCTCCTGTGCGATGAAATCCAGCTTACGCCCGATTCCCTCCGACTCTTCCAGTGTATTTCTCATATGTGCGATATGACTTTTCAAACGAACAACTTCTTCATCCGTACAGATCTTGTCCGCAAACAGAATCACTTCCGCTGCAATCCGGCTCTCTTCAACCTGCGCGTCCGCAAGTAATTCTTTTACTTTTTCTTCCAGCTTTGCACGATACTCTGCCACAATCTGAGGAGAACGTGCTTCCACCTGTTCCACAAGTGATTCCATACCGGAGAGCTTCTGAAGGATATCTTCTTTTAAGTGAGAACCTTCCAAAACTCTGGTTTCCACAAACTGTCCAAACGCTCCCTCCAGCGCCTCTTTGAGCCCGCTCCAGAGAATCTCTTCATCCTCTGTCTGCTCTTCCATTGTAAGTACCTCCGGATAGTGGGACAATGCAGATACTTTCACATCATTTGCAATGTGAAACTCCTCGCTCATCTGACGGAAATAACGCATATATTCCGCTGCCAGTGCAGCATTATACTTCAGCATCATCTGCTGCTGTGACAAATCCTCACAGGAAATAAAAAATGTCTACCTTCCCACGGTTGGCATACTGCTTTAAAAGCGTACGGATCGCCGTCTCAAAAAAATTCAGCTTTTTCGGCATCCGGATATTTACATCCAGATATCTGTGGTTCACACTTTTTAACTCTACCGTAAATTTTCTGGACTCTTTTTGAATTTCACATCGTCCAAAACCTGTCATACTTTTTATCATGTCTTTGTCCTCTGTCATTTTCTTGAAATTCTGTTACCAGTATACTCTTATTTATGCTGTTTGGTCAAGCTTTCACTCCAGAAATTCCCGATTTCAGGTACCACTTGTCCGAATTCTGTGATACAATAATCAAGTTAAACGAAACCAACCAAAAGAAAGGATTTTTTTATGGCTTTTGACGGAATTGTCGTGGCCAATCTGGTCCACGAATTAAAAGAACAGCTTTTAAACGGAAGAATTGCAAAGATCGCACAGCCGGAGGCAGACGAGCTTCTGCTGACGATCAAATCCCCTAAGGGACAGAGACGGCTTTCCATTTCTGCAAGTGCATCTCTTCCGCTCATATATCTCACTGACGCGAATAAACCAAGTCCCATGACTGCTCCCAATTTCTGTATGCTTTTGAGAAAGCACATTGCAAACGGCAGGATCGTGGATATCTGGCAGCCCAAACTAGAACGGATCATTCATTTTACAATCGAGCATCTGGATGAGCTTGGCGATCTTTGCCGCAAGGATCTGATCGTGGAGATCATGGGCAAACACAGCAATATTATTTTCTGTACTTCAGACGGAACGATCATTGACAGCATCAAACATGTCTCCGCCCAGATGAGTTCTGTCCGGGAAGTGCTGCCCGGACGGGACTATTTCATCCCGGACACCATGGAAAAAGCTGATCCGCTCACAATTTCAGAAGCCGAGTTTCATACCCTGCTTCGTGCAAAGCCAATGCCGGTATCCAAGGCGATCTACACCAGCTTTACCGGGATCAGTCCCGTCACCGCTGAGGAGATCTGTTTTCTTTCCGGTATAGATTCAAGCTTCCGGCCTCAGAGCTTTCCGCAGATGTCTGTGTACACTTTTACAATCAGTTTTGTATTTATCTCTCCGCAGTCAGGGAAGGCCATTTCTCCCCGTCTGTATACTATGACGGAAAAGAACCAAAGGAATTTGCATCCCTTGGGCTGGAGCATTTGCATGCATACCACAGAGAAACTTTTTCTTCCATCTCACACGTGTTGGAGACTTATTATGCAACCAAAAACCAGATCACCCGTATCCGCCAGAAATCTGCTGATCTGCGCCATATCGTACAGACCGCTCTGGAACGCGCCAGAAAAAAATATGCTCTGCAGATGCGCCAGTTATCCGATACCGAGGATCGGGACAAATACAAAGTATACGGCGAACTGATCCATACTTACGGCTATAATCTGGAACCGGGTGCAAAAGTACTGGAAGCTTTGAATTACTACAACAATGAAATGGTAAAAAT
>ENA-OQDE01000964-OQDE01000964.1-human-gut-metagenome-genome-assembly--contig:-NODE-964-length-13371-cov-3.364693_pt1 | contig 13371 bp, 19 predicted proteins | sample MGYA00242768_ERZ504595 | MGnify/ENA primary metagenome ERZ504595 (study PRJEB26092, sample SAMD00036307) | human gut metagenome | host: Homo sapiens | study: EMG produced TPA metagenomics assembly of...
GTTTTCGGCAAGCAGGTGGAGATAGCGCATACCAAGCATGATATCATTTTCCTGAAAAGCAGGGGCTGTATTGGGAATAAAATAGTAGTCTCTCAGATATTGTTTTGCCTGCTTTAATTTTACAACGGCGATCACAGATTCCGGAGCGGCACCGATAAACTGCGCACCGGGATCTCCGGAACCGGCAGCGATACTTGCCAGAAATGTCCCATGTCCATCATTGTCCACACTCGGAACAAGAGAATGGGGATCTTTTGAGACAAGCGCTTCATTGATCATGTCGCGTGTATAATGAGAGCCATAGTCAAAGGATTCCGGAGGGGTGCCGCTTTGGATCGTCTGATCCCAGATGCCTGCGATCCGGGTGGTTTTATCCAGATTTTGAAATACCGGATTTTTGTAGTCGATTCCGGTATCCAGAAATCCGATCATTACCTGTTTTCCGCTTAATTGAAGAGTGGAGTGGTTCTGGATCGGAAGAATCCCGGCCTGATTTAGAGCCTGCATACTGAGCAGGGAGTAGCATTTGGGAATCGAAAAATAAGAATAACGTTCCAGAGAAACAGGATCGATGATAGATTTTGGAAGGTAAGCACATTGATAAAAAAACCGGGGTTTTGAAGACAGTAGTCTTTTTCAAGAAGATCTTGAAGAAAGGGCATTCGGATGTCGGAGACAATAAAATCGCGATAATCTTCGGAAAGAATCTTTTCCCGGCATGAGTCAGAGTAAGGCATGAAATGATCTCCAGGATGTTTTTGAAAGTATATGCAGGAAGCTTTTAAATAAGAACCGGAAGAAGAAAACAGAAGAAATCTGGTTGAAGTTATGACCGTTTGGGGTATAATGTATATATGCACGAGAAATTCTGTTGAAAATAACAGATATGTGACAGAAAGGAGAAGAAAGATGAAATCTTTTTTTGAAGATTTAGGCAAAAAGATCGGTGAGACGACAGAAACTGTGACAAGTAAAGCAGGCGAGATGATGGAAATACAGCGATTGAGAGGACAGATCCGAACTCTGGAGCGCGGTAATGAGGCGGATATGCTGGAGATGGGTCGCTTTCTGTACGAGAAGTACCGGGCGGGAGAGGAGATGGACGAACAGGTACAGATGCTGTGTGAAAAAATCGATAACAGAACAGAAAGTATCGAGAGACATCAGGCAAAGATCGAGGAGATCAAAGGAACGAGTACTTGTGCAGAATGTGGAAAACAGGTAGCAAAAGAGATGGCATACTGTCCGTACTGCGGAGCGAAAAAAGAAGAAGACATTTGGGATGAAACGGAGGATGTGCTCAGGGAAAAGGCCGATCAGGCGGTTGAATTTGTAAAAGAAAAAACAACACAGGCAATGGATACAGTTGCAGAGAAGACAGAAGATGCAGCAGAGACAGTTGTGGAAAAAACAGAGGACGCAGTAGAAAAAATTAAAGAATTTACAGAAGAATAGAGGCAGAATATGAAAAATCTGTTTGGAGCAGGGGCAACGGCATTTCTGACGTGTCTGGATATGGCAGTCAAATCAGAAGTGGAAAAGTGGCCGGACGAGGAAGAAAAACCGTTTGCGGACAGCAAAAAGATCGTCCTTAGAAAAGTGCATAATAAGGGGATGTGTATGAGTCTTTTGAAAGAGTATCCTCAGTTTGTAAAGTACACATCTCTTGTTATGGCCGCAATTCTGACCGTCTGGGATATCTTGTGTCTGCGAAAAAAAGGCAGTTATTTGAAAAAAGCAGGGCTTTCACTTGGTGCGGCAGGTGCGTGGAGCAACACACTGGATCGCTGGATGCGGGGATATGTGGTGGATTATATCGGGTTTCAGACATCTGACGAGAAGCTGACAAAGATCACATACAATCTGGGAGATTTTTTTCTTGCGGCAGGAAGTATTCTGATTTTACTCAGTGAATTTTTGCATAATTTCAGGAAAGGAAGTGAGTAAAATGATCCAGGACATAGCACCGCATCAGTTAAGAACGAATACAGGCCGGTTTCGCCGCAAAAGGACAGCATTGCATTGTATTATGAAGAACACACAGCATTGATGAGGCGGACACAGACGGGAATAGAGTTTCCAACATTTGGAGAACTGGAACGGTTGAACGAAGAGATTTATGAGAACAGTATTTATCTGTTTACAATTGATGAGAAGCAGTATTATCTGGTTGATAATCTGAACCGGGAGCCGCACTCTGAGTTTACAATGGAGAATACGGAGATTTTCAGGACAGCAGATCCTCAGTACAGCGCATTTGCGGGGATCACGGGATATCAGCTGTATCAATGGTATCAGACACGCAGATATTGTGGACGCTGTGGACATAAGATGCGTCATGATACAAAAGAGAGGATGCTTTTCTGTGAACACTGCAGAAATATGGAATTTCCGAAGATCTGTCCGGCTGTCATTGTTGGAGTGACAGACGGTAACCGGATCCTGATGTCCAAGTATGCAGGGCGAAGTTATAAAAAATATGCACTTCTTGCCGGATTTACAGAAATCGGAGAAACCGTGGAAGAAACAGTGGCGCGAGAAGTGATGGAAGAAGTCGGATTGAAAGTAAAGAATATCCGATATTATAAAAGTCAGCCATGGGCATTTAGTGATACCCTGTTGATGGGATTTTACTGTGATCTGGACGGTGACGCAGAAGTGACACTGGATGAAGAGGAACTGGCACTGGCGGAATGGTTTGAAAGAGACGAGATTCCGGTAGAGCCGTCCAGAGACAGTTTAACCAATGAAATGATCATAAAATTTAAACAAGGTGAAGTTTAGGAGGTAGCACAATGAGAGCAGAATTTGATGAAAGTCTGGTAACAGGAAACGAAATGATTGATTCCCAGCACAAGGAACTGATTGATAAGATTAACAAATTACTGGACAGCTGTGAGACAAGTAAAGATAAGGTGGTGTCTGTAAAAACACTGGATTATCTCGCAGATTACACAGAATTCCATTTTGGAGAAGAAGAAAAACTGCAGGAAGAGATTACATATCCGGGTGTGGAAAAGCACAAAGAAGAGCATGAAAAATTAAGACAGGTCGTAAGAGATCTCTACAATATGCTGGAAGAGGAAGAAGGGCCGTCTGCTGCATTTGTAGAAGCAGTGAATAAAAATGTGGTGGAATGGCTGTACAACCACATTAAGACATTTGACCGTTCTGTTGCAGAATACAAATTTATGCATGAAAACGGTGAGAGATTGTAAGAAAAAGATTGCGGATAAAAAGTGGCACAGCGGGAAACATCCCGTCTGTGCCTTTTGTCTGGATATTCTTTTTTATCATTTCATTTCCGCATACAGTTTGACCAGTTCGATCATCACCTCTACGGATTTATCCATGCCCTCAGCGGTAATGTGCTCAAATGGTCCGTGATATCCATGTCCACCGGTTCCAAGGTTTGGACAAGGCAGCCCCATAAAGCTTAAGCGAGCGCCATCTGTACCGCCGCGGATCGGAAGGATCAGAGGTGTGACATCTGCTGCAAGGCAGGCTTTTTTCGCATTTTCGATCAGATGCATGTTCCATCTTTTATGATCTCTGCCATATTGCGGTACTGTTCATCAATGGTCAGTTTTACGGTGCCCAATCCCCATTTCATGATTCATCTGTTTGGAAATTTCTTTTAAGGTTTCCAGACGTGCGGCAAACTTGTCGGTATCGTGATCTCGGACAATGTAATGCAGTTTTGCGCAGGCTACATCGCCGGACATGCTTACAAGATGATAGAATCCCTCATAGTCCTCGGTATCCGCTGGAGTTTCTCCCTCAGGGAGGGCAGCGTTGATCTCCATTGCCACCAGGGCGGCATTGACCATCACATCTTTTGCAGATCCCGGGTGTACATTCACGCCTTTGATCTCAAAGATCGCATCTGCGGCATTTGAAGTTCTCATACTGAATCTCACCTTCGGTGTCTCCGTCCATGGTGTAGGCAAAATCCGCATCAAATTTTTCGACATCAAAATGATCCGCTCCTCTGCCAACTTCCTCATCCGGAGTAAATCCGATCGAAATCTGACCATGTGGGATATTTTCAGTCAAAACCCGTTCTGCCATGGTCATGATCTCTGCAACTCCGGCCTTGTCGTCTGCACCGAGGATGGTATCTCCGTTGCTGGTGATCAAAGTACGACCTTTGAGATCCTTTAAATGCGGGAACATGGAGACAGAAAGAACCCGTCCGTCAGAACCGCCAAGAGGAAGGTCGCGTCCGTCATAGTTTTCAGTTACAACCGGAACGATCTTTTTGTCACAGAAGTCAGAAACAGTATCCAGATGTGCGACAAATCCGATCTTCGGACAATTTTCATATCCCGGCGTGGCAGGAATCTGTGCGTAGACATAGCATTTTTCATCTGTCCGTGCCTTTGGAAGTCCCATGTTGATAAATTCCCGGATCAAATCCTGTGCCAGGTCAAACTGGCAGGTAGAAGACGGTACGGTAGTGCTTGTCTCATCACTTGGGGTGCGTACAGTTACATATTTTAAAAGTCGTTCATAAGCTCTCATAAATAAATCTCTCCTGTTTTGTTATAATGATCTGTGTTTATTATAATTCCTGAGAGGAAGAAAGAAAAGGCAGAAATGGAAAAAAATCAGAAAAGTAACTTGACAATCAAAGCTGGGAAATTCTATAATGAACGTTGTTCAGAATGGAGGTGCAGATTTGAATATGGCAGTTACATCAAGAGAGGAAATACTTGCAGTGTGCAGAGAGATTGTGGCAGAAGAAGGGCTTTCGTCCGTAAACATGAGGCTTGTGGCTTCCCGGTGCAACATTGCATTAGGATCCGTGTATAATTATTTTCCATCCAAATCGGAACTTTTACTTGCGACGATTGAAAGTGTATGGATGGATATCTTTCATATGAATGGACAGGTACTTGTATTTGAAAGCTTTACAGCATGTATTGCCTGGTTGTTTGATACGGTGTATAAAAGCAGTCAGAAGTATCCGGAGTTTTTTAATCTGCATTCCATGAGTTTTGCAGCAAAAGATAAAAATGAGGGAAGGAAAATGATGGAGATTTCCCTGATGCATTTGAAGAAAAATCTGGTTCAGATATTGACAGAGGACCAGAATGTGCGTGAGAATGCATTTGAAAATGAGCTGACTCCGGAAATTTTTGTGACGTATGTGTTTACACTTCTGATGTCCCTTCTGTTGGAAAAGCAGAAAAGCTGCGAACCACTTTTAACGATGATCGCACACAGTATCTATGAATCCCACTTTTAAAAAGTGGGAAATTTTAAACATAAATATGAACAATGTTCATATTGGAGAGGAGAACAAAATGAAAGTAAAAAAAAGAACATTACTGCTACTGGCCAGCATTGTCTGGCTGATTGCGGGGTTCAATATTATTCGAATTGGAATACTCAGCTATACGGGGCATGTGACAGTTGTGAATATTTTGCTCTCAGCGCTGGTTTTTGCTGTATTCTGGTCGATGGTATTTTATAAACTGGTGATCAGACATACCGACAGAATTCAAAACTACGAGGATGAGCTTCAGTTTTTCTGGCATTTTTTTGATAAGAAGTCATTTTTGATCATGGCATTTATGATGACTTTTGGAATTGGTCTTCGACCTCCCATTTCGCACCGGATGTGTTCATCGCTGTGTTTTATTCAGGCTTGGGAATGGCATTGTTTCTGGCAGGTATTTTATTTGGGGTCCGGTATTGGAACGAAGGAAGAGAAGCAAAAAGTGAGTAGAAGGAGAACAAACGAATGAAAAAATTATGGAATCTTGCATTTGGATATTTTCTTGCCGCAATGGCAGGAGGTGTTTTTTACAGGGAATTTACTAAATATTTTGGATTTACGGGGGAAACCGCACTTGGTTATCTGCATGTACATTTGTTGGTACTTGGGACGGTGTTGTTTTTATTTCTGGGGCTTGCCGCCAAAAGTACAGATCTGTTGGAGAAGAAGCAGTTCCATACTTTTGTGACAGTGTATAATATCATCCTGCCGCTGTTTACAGTGGTTATGCTGGTGCGGGGAATCCTACAGGTGACAGGTGTTTCTGTTTCCCATGGGGCAGATGCAGCAATCTCAGGGATTGCAGGGCTGACGCATATTGCGATTGCGGGGGCATGGATTTTCTTGTTTACCATTGCGCAAATTAAAATAAGAAGTACGGATCAGACAGGAGTTTGTTATAGATGAAGAAATGCATCTTGGCATCCTGTCCTTTTATAGAGAAAATCGGAAAAAAACATCAGAAACAGTTTACAGAATTTTTAGAAAAGAAATTAGCACTCAAGTCTTGACCTGGCTAACAACAAGTGCTATATTACGTGTAGAACAATGAAACGAGTAGTGAGGAGGAGTTGCTATGAATATAAATAAATTTACACAGAATTCAATGCAGGCAGTGCAGAATTGTGAAAAGATTGCTTATGATTATGGCAATCAGGAGCTTGCGCAGGAGCATTTGTTATACGCATTGATCACGCAGGATGACAGTCTGATCTTAAAATTATTGGAAAAGATGAGCATTCAGGGTCCTCTGTTTATTAACAGAGTAGAAGAGCTTTTGAATAAGCGTCCGAAAGTACAGGGCGGGCAGGTGTTTGTCGGTCAGGATCTGAACAATGCACTGATCCATGCAGAGGATGAAGCAAAGCAGATGGGCGATGAGTATGTGTCTGTAGAGCATATTTTCCTTTCTTTACTGAAATATGCAAGCAGAGATTTAAAGCCGTTATTTCGTGAGTTTGGAATCAGCAGGGAAGGTTTTCTGCATGCACTTTCTACGGTGCGTGGAAATCAGAGAGTGACCAGTGACAATCCGGAAGCAACGTATGATACGTTAAACAAATACGGACAGGATCTGGTGGAGCGGGCGAGAGATCAGAAGCTGGATCCGGTCATTGGACGTGACGAAGAGATTCGAAATGTGATCCGGATCCTGTCGCGTAAGACAAAGAACAATCCGGTCCTGATAGGAGAGCCGGGGTCGGTAAAACGGCAGCCGTAGAAGGGCTGGCACAGCGGATCGTCAGCGGAGATGTGCCGGAGGGACTGAAAGATAAGACGATCTTTGCATTGGATATGGGAGCTCTGGTTGCAGGAGCAAAATACAGAGGAGAATTTGAAGAGCGTCTGAAAGCCGTTCTGGAAGAAGTGAAGAACAGTGACGGCAAGATCATTCTGTTTATTGATGAATTGCATACCATTGTGGGAGCAGGTAAGACAGATGGTGCCATGGATGCGGGAAATATGTTAAAGCCAATGCTGGCAAGAGGCGAGCTGCACTGTATCGGTGCGACGACACTGGATGAGTATCGTCAGTATATTGAGAAAGATGCGGCTCTGGAGAGACGTTTCCAGCCGGTCATGGTGGAAGAGCCGAGTGTGGAAGATGCGATTTCTATTTTAAGAGGACTCAAAGAGCGTTATGAAGTCTTCCACGGAGTGAAGATCACAGACAGTGCGCTTGTGGCAGCAGCAACCTTGTCGAATCGATATATTTCTGACCGTTTCCTGCCGGATAAGGCCATTGATCTGGTGGATGAAGCCTGTGCGCTGATCAAGACAGAGCTGGATTCCATGCCGACAGAGCTGGATGAGCTGAGACGCCGTGTGATGCAGCTGGAGATTGAAGAAGAGGCACTGAAAAGGAAGAAGACCGTTTGAGCAGAGAGCGTCTGGAACATCTGCAGGAAGAGCTGGCAGGACTAAAAGAAGAATATGCAGGCAAGAAGTACAGTGGGAGAATGAAAAGACATCTGTAGAGCGGGTACAGAAGGTCCGGGAAGAGATTGAGCAGGTCAATAAAGAGATCCAGAAAGCGCAGCGGGAATACGATCTGAACAAAGCGGCGGAATTGCAGTACGGAAGACTTCCGCAGCTGCAGAAACAGCTGGAGGAAGAGGAAGAAAAAGTAAAGGCAAAAGATCTTTCTCTGGTGCATGAGGCTGTGACAGATGAGGAGATTGCAAGAATCATTTCCCGGTGGACAGGAATTCCGGTGGCAAAACTCAACGAGAGTGAGAGAAATAAAACGCTGCATCTGGGAGACGAGCTGCACCGAAGAGTCATCGGACAGGACGAAGGAGTGGAGCTGGTAACAGAAGCGATTATCCGTTCCAAAGCCGGAATTAAAGATCCGACCAAACCGATTGGTTCCTTCTTATTCCTGGGACCTACCGGAGTTGGAAAGACAGAACTTGCCAAGCACTTGCCCAGAGTTTGTTTGACGATGAGAATAACATGGTCCGCATTGATATGAGTGAATACATGGAGAAATATTCCGTGTCCAGACTGATCGGAGCGCCTCCGGGATATGTCGGATATGATGAAGGCGGACAGCTCACAGAGGCAGTCAGAAGAAAACCGTATTCTGTTGTACTATTTGATGAGATTGAGAAAGCACATCCGGATGTATTCAATGTCCTGCTTCAGGTGCTGGATGACGGAAGGATTACGGATTCACAGGGCAGAACCGTAGACTTTAAGAATACGATCCTGATCATGACTTCCAATATCGGGGCGAATTATCTTCTGGAAGGAATCCGGGAAGACGGCACGATCGAAGAATCAAACCAGAATCTGGTCATGAATGACTTAAGAGCACATTTCAGACCGGAATTTTTGAACCGTCTGGATGAAATAATTATGTTTAAACCATTGACGAAATCCAATATTCATGCCATCATTGATTTGTTAGTAAAAGATGTCAACAAGCGTCTGGCAGACAAAGAACTCTCCATTGAGCTGACGGATGCTGCGAAGAATTTCGTAGTGGAAGGCGGATATGATCCGATGTACGGAGCAAGACCGCTGAAGAGATATCTCCAGAAGAATGTGGAGACGCTGGCAGCAAAACTGATCCTTGCAGGAGATGTGGGCAGAGGAGATCGGATTGAGATTGATGTTGTTGACGGAAAATTAGAGGCAAAATTGAAAGGACAGATCGTCGCATGACACCCGTTATTTTCCATATAGATGTCAACTCGGCTTATTTAAGCTGGACTGCAGTCGAACAATTAAAAAATGGTGCCGGAACAGATTTGCGTATGATCCCGTCGATCATCGGCGGAGATCAGAAATCCCGTCATGGGGTTGTTCTCGCAAAGTCAATTCCGGCAAAAAGATATGGCATCCGCACAGGGGAACCTGTTGCGAATGCCTTTCGTAAGTGTCCGAATCTGGTGATAGAACCGCCGGATCATAAGATGTACCGGGAAAAAAGCCGGATGCTGATGGACTATCTTCGGACATTTACGAAAGAAATCGAACAGGTCAGTGTGGATGAGTGCTATGTGGATATGACACAGGCGATGGAAGGTTTCTGTTCCCCGGTTGATGCGGCTATGTTGATCAAGAACGGAGTTCGGGAGAAGTTCGGTTTTACGGTCAATGTGGGAATTTCTTCGAATAAGCTGCTGGCAAAGATGGCTTCGGATTTTGAAAAGCCCGACAAGGTACATACCTTGTTTCCGGAAGAAATCCGTGTAAAAATGTGGCCTCTTCCGATTGGAGAACTGTATATGGCAGGGCATTCCAGTGTGGAGATCCTGAAAAAGCTGGAAATTCTGACGATTGGAGATCTGGCACAGGCAGATCCCAGACTGATCACGCTGCATTTGAAGAGCCATGGACAGATGCTCTGGGAGTTTGCAAACGGAATCGATCATTCCAGTGTACAGTCACAGCAGGCAGAAGCAAAAGGGGTTGGAAATTCTACGACATTGTCAAAGGATGCAGAAACACTGGAAGAAATCCGTCCGGTCTTTGCACATCTGGCAGCGAGTGTTGGTGAAAGGCTGAAAAAAGCCGGTCAGAAAGCATCCATGGTCAGTATGGAAATCAAATATTATGATTTCCGAAAGATTTCGCATCAGAAACAGCTGATGCGGCCGACATCGGATCAGAATGTTCTTTACGAGAGTGCCTGTGAACTGTTTGAAGAAGTATGGACAGGTGAACCGGTCCGCCTGCTTGGAATCCGGACGGCAAAACTGGTGGATGAAAAAGAGCCTATGCAGCTATCTATTTTTGATATTGAGATCCCCAAGCCTTTGGATGAGAAGCATCAGAAATTAAAAGATGCGATGGAGAAGCTGGATGCCCGTTTTGGAAAAGGGACTGTCATTAAGGCAAGTCTGATGAAAAAAGAACCGGATACAAAAGAGAAAGACGAAAAGAGAAGATAAATGAGACGAAATTATAATCTGGAGATCATACGGATGATTTCCTGCATTTTTGTGATTGTGATCCATGTGACCAATTATTTTTGTAGGGCATATGGAGAAATTACACAGAGTGAGTATTTGTTTGCACTTTTACTGGATACACTGGCGAGAGTAAGTGTTCCCTGTTTTTTTATGATCTCCGGAGCATTGCTTCTGGGAAGAGAAGAACCGTTGAAAAAACACGGGGAGAGACTGCTTCGTTTTTTGATCGCACTGGTAGTATGGAGTGTAGTGTATTATATCTGGAATCGTGCTTTTATGAAGACAGAATATAATCTGAAAGAGATTCTGTATGTACCGACAGAGCCGCATTTGTGGTATCTTTATGCGATGATCCCGATTTATATGGTATTGCCGTTTTTCCAGGTCATGTGCAAAGGAATGAGCAGAAAGCTGGAGAGAACTCTGCTCGTTGTCTGCGGCGCTTCCGTAGTCTTCAACTATATGGTTTCCCTGCAAAACGGGGAAGCGTATTATGATTTGCCACTGGTCGGAGATAAGGTGTATATGTTTTATATTTTTATCGGGTATTTTATTTATAAGTACCGGAGAGAGATCCGGATCAGCCAGAAAGGGGCAGCCGCAATTTTTAGCGGCTGTATGACCGGCATGTTTGCTCTGACAGTCTTTCTGACACAGCGGTCAGGGGAGCATTATGAACGGGTTCTGGAATACGGCTGTCCACTCACTGTACTTGCAGGCGCTGCATTTTTTATGATTCTGATTCGTTGGCAGAATGGTGAGATCTGTTTGAAAGAAAGGAAAAGAAGGCTTCTTGATATTGGTTGTGGATGTTCGTTTGGGATCTATCTGATCCACATTCTTTTTCTGGATGGATATAAAAAATATGCAGAACCGACTACTGTATCTGCGTGGATCGCAGTGCCGGTTCTGATTGCCGGAATCGGAGGGCTATCCCTTCTGTGTGTTACACTTCTTCGAAGAAGCCTCATTGGACGGGCAATTACGTAATACAAGGTATGTGATGCCGCATCCTGTCAGGATTCCGATGCTGTCTACAAATACATCTGTAATCTGGGGAGACCTGCCGGGAATAAAGGACTGGTGGAATTCGTCCCCGGATGCGCAGATGACACAGAATAAAAATAGAGCCAAAAGCAGTTTTTTCCCACGAAGACCATAAGTATAAAACGGCAGGGCAGCCAGCAGAGTCAGGATCAGGTATTCCGTGGCGTGGGCTGCTTTGCGCAGAGGATATTCGATTTTTTCGGTATAATGTTCGATTGTCTCTTCCGCCAAGTCCTGATGAAAGAGGGTATCACAGACAGTGACGATCTGCCTGCTTACTTTTTGGCTCAATCCCCCGGAAGTTGTTCCGTTTTGATTGGAAAATCCAAAGATGGTACAGAGCATGACAATGACCGGAAGAATGGTCAGAGGTTTTAAAATAGATTTCCATCGTTCTTGTTTCATATCTGAAAACTCCTTTGTATTCAAACTGACACTAATTGTAACATTGCGGATGAGATGTGGCAATGTTTTATCTGCCGGAAAGCCAAACCTTACAAAAACGTAAGACAAGAGCTGGGATTTGTAATGTGAATCAATGGAACAAGCTTCTGTGTTCCAGTTATAATAAACGAGAAGTAAGAAAACGGGAGAAATGAAAGGAAGGAATGACGATGACATTACTGGAAGTAAAGAATCTGAAAAAAATATATACCACACGATTTGGAGGAAATCAGGTACAGGCGCTTTCCAATGTGAACTTTTCGGTGGAGGAGAAAGAATATGTGGCGATCATGGGAGAGTCGGATCCGGAAAGACAACACTTTTAAATATTCTGGCAGCGCTGGATAAACCAACATCCGGGAAGGTGTACCTGAAAGGAAGAGATCTGGGAGAGATCCGCAATAAAGAAATGGCAGCATTTCGCCGGCAGAATCTGGGATTTGTATTTCAGGATTTCAATCTTCTGGATACATTTTCTCTGGAGGACAATATCTATCTTCCGATGGTACTTTCCGGCAAAAAGTATCCGGAGATGAGTCAGAAACTCAAACCAATCGCACAGCAGCTTGGAATCACTCAACTTTTGAAGAAGTTTCCGTATGAAGTATCCGGCGGTCAGAAGCAAAGGGCGGCAGTGGCAAGAGCGCTGATCACGCAGCCGAAACTGATCCTTGCGGATGAGCCGACAGGAGCGCTGGATTCGCGGGCAGCAGATGAACTGCTTCGCTTGTTTAAGGAGATCAATCAGCAGGGACAGACCATCCTGATGGTGACGCACAGTGTGAAGGCAGCGAGTACGGCAAACAGAGTTCTGTTCATCAAGGACGGAGAAGTGTTCCATCAGTTGTACCGCGGCAATATGAGCAATGAAGAATTGTATGAAAAAATATCCGCAACACTGACTGCGCTGACAACGGGAGGTGAGGACAATGCGTAATGTATTGTATCCAAAGCTGGCTGCGACCAACATTAAGAAAAACGGAAAGACGTATTTTCCGTATCTTCTGACCTGTATTTTGACTGTCATGATGTTTTATGATCTCTTGTTAGTCTCAACCAATTCGGCGCTGGATACCATGCCAGGTGCCTCCCAGCTGCGTTTGATTCTGAATTTTGCAGTTACAATTACAGGCGGTTTTTCGGCAATCTTTCTCTTTTATACGAACAGTTTTCTGGTTCGTCAGAGAAAAAAAGAGATGGGATTGTATCAGGTGCTTGGAATGGATAAGACGAACCTGACAAAGATGATGGTCTGGGAGAGCATCTATACTGCGGGCGCAGGTATCCTTGGAGGAATCCTGGCAGGAATCGTATTCGGACGGCTCATCTTTCTGGTACTCCTGAAATTGATCCGGTTTGATGTTGCATTTCAGTTTTCTGTGGAACCGGAGGCTATTTTGATCAGTGCCGGTCTATTTGGAGCTATCTTTCTTGTGATTCTGATCTGGAACATTTTCCAGGTGCAGAGAGTCAATCCGGTGGAACTTCTGCAGGGAGGGAAAAAGGAGAAAAAGAACCAAAAGCAAACTGGCTGATCGCAGTGATCGGAATTCTTTGTTGGGAAGCGGATATTATATTGCACAGACGACAGAGTCACCGCTTAGTGCGATCACAAAATTTTTTATTGCAGTAATTCTGGTTATTTTCGGAACCTACGCTCTGTTTACAGCGGGA
>ENA-OQDE01000965-OQDE01000965.1-human-gut-metagenome-genome-assembly--contig:-NODE-965-length-13346-cov-1.879265_pt1 | contig 13346 bp, 16 predicted proteins | sample MGYA00242768_ERZ504595 | MGnify/ENA primary metagenome ERZ504595 (study PRJEB26092, sample SAMD00036307) | human gut metagenome | host: Homo sapiens | study: EMG produced TPA metagenomics assembly of...
TTCACCTTTTTTGGAAACTTTTAAGGTGTTTCCGGAAGGAGTGAAAGTCACATGAACACAGAGATTTTTTGCGTGTTCATTCTGCTTGCTGTACTCATTTAAAAGTATTTGTGTATTTTCCTCAATCAGCGCAAGGTCCAGAGAGGAAGGAGTGTTGCAATACGAAAAAGTCATAATAATAGCTTCCTTTCATTTAATTATTTTAGTGTTCTATATGTGTTTTATAGAATTTTTTCTGGTCAAAGTAATAGTAAATAACAAACAGGGCTGCTGTCAATCCCCATGAGATAGGATAACAGAGCAAAATATCGGAAATATTTGGTTTTTTCGGTATTACAAGGAAAATCCAGATAATACGAAGCAAGCATACACCTGTACAGGTCATAAGCATAGGAACCAGTACATTTCCCACTCCTCGAAGAGCGCTGGATAAGATTTCGATAAAAATAAACAGCACGTAGGAAGGTGCAATAATGTGAATGATCTTCATACCGATTTTAATAACTTCCGGGTCTGTGGTAAACATTCTAAGAAGATATTCACCCAGAGAAAGTAAAAGAATACTTACCAGCAAAGAAGCAATAAAATCCATGAAAAGACAAAACGGTAACGCTTTTTTTCATACGATGATATTTTCCCGCACCATAATTCTGTCCGATAACGTTGTAAATTGCCACACTGAAAGCACCGGAAATCATCCAATAAATGGCATCGATTTTGCCAAAAGCAGTGTAAGCTGCCATGGTACTGGTTCCCAAATCATTGAGAGAAGTCTGAATAATCATATTGGAAAGATTATACATGACAGACTGAATTCCAGCAGGAAGACCAATAGTAACAATGGACAAAAACAGGAATTTGTGAAAATGAATTTCCTTTGGTTTCAGGCAATACATATCTTTGGAGTTCATTAAAGCGTAAATAACCAGAACCGCACTGACTGCCTGAGAAATCACAGTAGCAAGAGCTGCACCTGCAACTCCCATATTAAATCCTACTACCAGAAGAACATCCAGAAAGATATTAATAAAACAACATACAATCAGAAAATAAAGAGGACGTTTAGAGTCGCCCACAGCTCTTAAAATAGCAGAACCTACGTTATAAATAAATACAAAAATAATGCCTGCAAAATAAATTCTAAGATAAGTAGAAGAACCCTGAATAACGTCTTTTGGAGTGTTCATAAGTTTTAACATAAAAGGTGTTAAAGCAATACCGGCAATGGTGATAATAACGCTTCCTACAATAGAGAGAGCGGCAGCAGTATGCAGAGTATCGTTGAGTTCTTTTTTATTTTTTGCTCCATAATAGCGAGCTATAATAACTGTGGCACCGGAAGAAAGACCTACAAAAAATCCTACAATCAGATTAACCATTTGTCCGGTGGAGCCACCTACGGCAGCAAGCGCCTGCGTTCCTACAAAACGACCTACTACAACTGCGTCAGCAGTATTGTAGAGCTGCTGAAACAGAGTTCCCAGCATAATCGGAAAGAAGAAAAACAAGAGCTGTTTCCATATAACACCCTCTGTAATCTGGTTTACAGAAGTCTTTTTAGTCTTCAATGAAACTCCCCCCTTTTTTATTAAATTCTATACTCAATATATATCACAGCTTTTTATAAATGTCGATAAATTTTATTATTTTTTGATGTGGAATGTGATATGATTAAAATAAATTGGGGAACGAAATATTTGGGAGGTATGAAGATATGGAATTAAAATTAGAGTAGCAAATCCAGCAGGCAATGTAACAATTTTTGTAATGAGTCCGGCAGAAAGAGAAGATTATCCGGCAATTTCCAGAGAGCTTTTGTGCATGGAAGAACTTCACGGAGAACAGGTGGGTTTTGTGGAGCAAATGCAGGATGGAAGTTTTCACATGCAGATGATGGGCGGTGAATTTTGTGGAAATGCAACCAGAAGCTTTGGATATTTGTTAAGTATGCTTTCAGAAGAAAAGGCAGAAGATGTGTGGGTGGATGTCAGCGGTTCTCAAAAGAAACTGAAGGTGGCAGTAGATATGGAAAAGGGGACTGCAAGGACAGAAATGCCTCTTCCAATGGAGATTAAAGAAATTTCCGTAAAAGAGGAAAAATATTCGATGGTTGTATTTGAGGGGATTTGTCACATTATTGTAAATAGCGCTCCAAAAGCTCAGGAGTTTGTAGATGAACTTATTGAGAAGGCAAAAAGAGTCTGCCCTTGTGATGCTTATGGTGTTATGTTTTTAGAGGAAAGTAAGATGACTCCCGTGGTATATGTGGAGAGTACCACTTCCATGGTCTGGGAGAGCAGCTGCGGAAGTGGCAGTATGGGAGCAGCTGTTGTATCTTTCTAAAGATGCAGATACCGGAGAATTTGTATACGAGCTTCATCAGCCGGGAGGCATGATAGAAGCTTATGTAAAAAAAGAGAATGGCAAGGTACTTTCCTGTAAAATGGGAGGACCGGTAACAATATCAGAAGAAATGCAGGTTGACATAAAATGAAGGCAGGGAAGCTGAATGAACCTTATATAGCAATTATGAAAGATGGAAAGCTGTCTTATGGTGGTAATCAGGAATGGTGGAAGGGAGGAAGTATGTCAGGTTATGGCTGTGGTACGATTGCGGCAACGGATATGCTTCTGTATTTGGATTTACATAAAGATTACTGTAAAGGTAAGGAGTTTCAGGAAGAAGAGAAAGGAAATGGTATTTTAGATGCTGAGGTTTATGAGAAATGTGTAGAAACAATGCGTAAAAAATACTTTCCTATTATTCCGGGTCTGGGAATTCCCGGTTGGCTTTTAGGAATAGAGGTAAATCGTTATTTTATTAAAAATAGAATTCCTTTAAAGGCAGCCTTTGGGGTAAGGAGTAGAAATATACCAAATAGAATAAAAGCTATGCTGGCACACGATATACCTGTGATTTTGGCAATCGGCCCGAACTTTCCTATTCCTTTAAGGAAACATAAGCTGGCTTTTTATAATAAGACAGAAGAGGGATACGAAAAAATAGCAGAAACAGCAGCTCATTTTGTCGTGGTTACAGGATTTGAAAGTGAGTGGCTACGTATTTCTTCATGGGGAAGGGAATATTATATTAATTTTTATGAGTATCAGAACTATGTGAAAAAGCATAGCTGTTCTTTGGTGAGCAATATTTGCTATATTAAAAAGAGAAAATGAAGTGTTCTTGAGAAAAATACATTTGTCCTCATAAAGGGGATTGACAAATAAAAAACCAGTGCTATAATAAAATCGTTATTTGCATATTGTGCCAGTAGAAGGCTGCAGGAAAGAGGCAATATTGCCCACCGAAGGAGTAATACTCTCAGGGGCTTTGAAAAAAGCAGGACTGCATCTGGATGGCTCTCTGGAGAATCCCGAAAAGGGTGCCGAAGGTGTAAGCAGACAGTGTCTGTGAATCTCTCAGGCAAAAGGACAGTGAAGTTTTTCGTAAAGGTAGTGCCTTTAGGTGCTACGTTTATGGTTGAACGCAGTTGCGCTTGAAAAGAACTTTAACCTGTGGGATTTTCGCAATCTCACAGGTTTTTTATTATTTCAGACAACAATAGGCAAATAGAATGAAAAGAAAAGGAGACAGAGAAATGGAAATGATAGCGTCTATTGTGGAGCTGGTAAACAAATTTTTATGGGATTATGCACTTTTAATCTTACTTTTAGGTACAGGTATTTTTTATACTTTTACGCTGAAATTTATTCAGGTGCGAAAATTTGGTGCAGGAATGAAGAAGATGTTCGGGGGATTTTCTCTTCATGGAAAAAGCAGTGAAAACGGATTAAGCTCTTTTCAGGCATTGGCTACAGCTATTGCAGCTCAGGTAGGTACAGGAAATATTGCCGGTGCGGCTACAGCTATTGCAGCAGGAGGTCCGGGTGCTATTTTTTGGATGTGGGTGAGCGCATTTTTTGGAATGGCGACCATTTATGCGGAAGCAGTTATGGCACAGCACACCAGAGTAAAAGAAAATGGTGTAATTGTAGGCGGGCCTGTTTATTATATTAAATATATTTTTAAAGGAAAATTTGGTAAGTTCCTTGCAGGATTTTTCTCTGTTGCAATTATTTTGGCATTAGGATTTATGGGAAATATGGTGCAGTCTAATTCCATCGGAAGTTCTTTCTACAATGCTTTTGGCATTAAACCATTTCATGTCGGAATTTTAGTGGCTATTGTAGCAGCATTTATTTTCCTGGGAGGCATTAACCGAATTGCCAGAGTTACAGAAAAAGTTGTTCCTTTAATGGCACTTATTTATATTATCGGATGTTTAATTATATTATTTATGAATGGCAACGAAGTAGGAACTGCATTTCATGATATTTTTGTAGCAGCATTTGCACCGGAGGCAGTACTTGGAGGTGCTCTTGGTGTAACTGTGCAGAAAGCTATGCGTTTTGGTGTGGCAAGAGGACTTTTCTCTAATGAAGCAGGTATGGGTTCTACACCTCATGCACATGCGACAGCAGATGTAAAACATCCTGGCGATCAGGGTATTATTGCTATGATGGGTGTATTTATTGATACTTTTGTAATTCTTACTTTAACAGCCCTTGTAATTCTTTCTACAGGAGCATTGTCAAGTGGAGAAACAGGTTCTGCTTTAGCACAGGTTGCCTTTGATTCAGCCTTTGGTTCTTTTGGTAAGATTTTTATTGCTATTTGTATGTTGTTCTTTGCATTTACTACGATTATTGGCTGGTATTATTTTGGTGAAGTAAACGTGCGTAGCCTTTTGGGTCAAAAAGCAGTTAAAATTTATGCTTTTCTGGTAGTTGCCTGTGTTTTAGTAGGTTCTACTTTGAAGGTTGATTTAGTATGGAATATGTCCGACATGTTTAACGGACTTATGGTAATTCCAAACTTGATTGCAATTTTAGCATCTGTTAAGATTGTGAAAAAACTCAGTAAAGAGCATGAGTTTATGTAAAAAAAGAGTGTTTACAAATATTCCTGAATATGTTAGCATATTTTATATATGTAAACACAGTGACGGAGAGAGTACATATATTTTGCATTTTACAGAGAAATTCCCATAGGCTGAGAGGAATGAATGAGGGTATATGGAAAATGGCTCCTGAGAGGCGCACCGAAGCAAAATTGCCAAGGCTGCGACAGGTTCCGCCTGTTATAGCGGCAGGGTATTAAAAGATACTCGTTGAGGTTTGTACTGCGAGGTACAGATGAATAGAAGTGGTAACGTGAGTTATAGGCTCGCCTTCTTATATAGAAGGGCAGAGCCTTTTTCATTTCATAGGAAATTGCGTCCTATGAAACAAAAATGCTCCGCAAAGATGCGCAGCTCGCGAGATGAAATTATCACTTTGTGAACTGCTCGCTCGCGGAGATTGCGTTGTTGCGCAATCTTTTTATATAAGGAGGAAAGAAAATTGGATAAGAAAAAATATTATATTACTACCGCAATTGCCTATACATCAGGCAAACCACATATTGGAAATACTTATGAAGCAATTCTTGCAGACAGTATTGCCAGATTTAAAAGACAGCAGGGATATGATGTATTTTTCCAGACAGGAACAGATGAACATGGACAGAAAATTGAGTTAAAGGCGGCAGAAGCGGTGTAAGCTGCAAAGAATTTGTTGATAATGTAGCAGGAGAAATTAAGAGTATCTGGGATTTAATGAATACTTCTTATGATAAATTTATCCGTACAACAGATGATTATCATGAAAAACAGGTACAGAAAATTTTCAAAAAACTGTATGATCAGGGTGATATTTACAAAGGCTATTACGAAGGTATGTATTGTACACCATGTGAGTCTTTCTTTACAGAGTCTCAGCTGGTAGATGGCAAGTGTCCGGATTGCGGACGTCCTGTAACACCTGCAAAGGAAGAAGCATATTTCTTTAGAATGAGTAAATATGCGCAGAGACTGATTGATCATATCAATACACATCCTGAGTTTATTCAGCCTGTATCAAGAAAGAATGAAATGATGAACAACTTCCTTCTTCCGGGACTTCAGGATTTATGTGTATCCAGAACTTCCTTTAAATGGGGAATTCCTGTAGACTTCGATCCAAAACACGTAGTATATGTATGGTTGGATGCTCTTACAAACTATATCACAGGTATTGGATATGATTGTGACGGAGAAAACACAGAACAGTTTAAGAAAGACTGGCCTGCAGACTTACATTTAATTGGAAAAGATATTATCCGTTTCCATACAATTTACTGGCCAATTTTCCTTATGGCTCTTGATTTGCCTTTGCCAAAACAGATTTTCGGACATCCTTGGCTTTTACAGGGTGATGGGAAAATGAGTAAATCAAAAGGAAATGTTCTTTATGCAGACCAGTTAGTAGATTTCTTTGGCGTAGACGCAGTGCGTTACTTTGTTCTTCATGAAATGCCATTTGAAAACGATGGTGTAATTACATGGGAGCTGATGGTAGAGCGTTTAAATTCTGAACTTGCAAATACTTTAGGAAATCTGGTAAACAGAACAATCTCCATGTCTAATAAATACTTGGCGGAGAAGTAAAAAATACGAATGTATGTGAGCCTGTAGATGAAGAATTAAAGGCAGTTGTACTGGGAATAAAAGCAAAAGTAGCAGCAAAAATGGAAGAACTTCGTGTGGCAGATGCTATTACAGAAATCTTTACTTTATTCAAACGCTGCAACAAATATATTGATGAAACAATGCCATGGGCTTTGGCAAAAGAGGAAGATAAGCAAGACCGTCTTGCAACTGTTCTCTATAATCTGGTAGAGGGAATTTGTATTGGAGCATCTTTATTAGAGTCCTTTATGCCTGAAACAACAGGAAAAATTCTGACACAGTTAAATGCACCAAAACGTGAATATGAAGAATTAGAAACATTTGGTTTATATCCATCCGGAAACAAAGTTACAGAAAAACCGGAAATTTTATTTGCACGTCTGGATGTCAAAGAAGTACTGGAAAAGTAGAAGCTATGAAGGAAGAAGAAAAAACAGAAGAAGCAGCAGAAGAAAAGGAAGAAGCTCCTGTTATAGATATTGAAGCAAAAGAAGAAGTTACTTTTGACGATTTTATGAAAATGCAATTCCAGGTTGGTGAGATTATTGCCTGTGAAGAAGTAAAAAAATCCAAAAAACTTCTGTGTTCTCAGGTTAAAATCGGAAGTCAGGTAAAGCAGATTGTATCAGGAATTAAATCCAACTACAAACCGGAAGATATGGTTGGCAAGAAGGTTATGGTTTTAGTAAACTTAAAACCTGCCAAATTAGCCGGTATTGTTTCAGAGGGTATGATTTTATGTGCAGAAGGCTTTGACGGGGAATTGGCTCTTATGACTCCGGATAAAGATATGCCTGCAGGTGCAGAAATCTGTTAAAAAAAGGGTTGACAGCACCGACTATATCGTTTATAGTTCTTTTTAATAAAAGGGAGTAGCTGGCACCTATGGGTGTTCGCGATAACGTCAATCTCGATGGAAAGATTTCCATCCGTGTCGTGATGAAATGGCAAGACTTTTATTGCATGAAAAAGTGCAGTAGGAGTCTTGCCTTTTTCTGTTTCCCATGAAAAACAAAAAGACTTTTACAACGCACAATAAAATTTAGGAGGAAAAAGCATGAAAGAGTATTATCAAATGTCAAGAACAGAGCTCAAAAAGCTGTAAATGGCAGTACTCATCCTCTCAGTGAGGAGCAGATTAAGAAAAATCAGGAAAGTATGGACCAAATGCTTTAGTAGAAGAAAAGAAGAAGTCCATTCTGCAGATTTTCTTAGAACAGTATAAGGATTTTCTGGTTATTATACTGATTATAGCAGCAATTGTATCAGGATTGTTAGGAGAAACGGAAAGTGCCATTGTTATTCTGGTGGTAATTACCATGAATGCTATTTTAGGTACTGTTCAGACCATTAAGGCAGAGCAGTCACTGGACTCTTTAAAGGCTATGTCAGCTCCGGAAGCAAAGGTTTTCAGAAACGGAGATGTTATCAAAGTTCCGTCTGATCAGGTAACCGTGGGTGATATTGTTATGCTGGAAGCAGGAGATTACGTTCCGGCTGACGGACGTATTCTTGAAAATGCCAGCTTAAAGGTTGATGAAAGTGCTGACAGGGGAAAGCCTTGGAGTGGATAAGAAGGAAGAAGAAATTGAAGGTGAAGTTCCTTTAGGGGACAGAACCAATATGGTATATTCCGGAAGCTTTGTTTCCTATGGACGTGGTTCTTTCCTTGTAACTGCAATCGGTATGGAGACAGAAGTAGGAAAAATTGCAAAACTTTTAAAAACAACTTCTGAAAAGAAAACACCGCTTCAAATGAACTTAGATAATTTTGGTCAGAAATTATCCATTTTAATTCTTGTATTTTGTGCCATTTTATTTGGTATCAGCGTATTTCGTGGAGAAAGCATCGGAGATGCCTTCCTCTTTGCAGTTGCACTTGCGGTAGCCGCTATTCCGGAAGCGTTAAGCTCTATTGTTACCATTGTACTTTCCTTTGGTACACAGAAGATGGCGAAAGAACATGCTATTGTAAGAAAACTTCAGGCAGTAGAAGGTCTGGGAAGCGTTTCTATTATCTGTTCAGATAAGACAGGAACTCTGACACAGAATAAAATGACAGTAGAATATTATTATGTAGAAGGAAAAGAAATTCCGGCAGAAGCTATTGATTTAGGTGATAAGGCACAGAAACAGCTGCTTCGCCACAGTATCTTATGTAATGACTCTACAAACAAAAATGGTGAAGAAATCGGTGATCCTACAGAGACAGCTCTGATTAATCAGGGTGATAAGTTGGGTGCTCCTGCGGAAGTAGTAAGACAGAAATACCCAAGACACAGTGAAGTTCCTTTTGACAGTGACAGAAAGATGATGTCAACCCTTCATAACTTAAAAGAAGGTTCTACTATGGTGACAAAAGGTGCGGTGGATGTTCTTTTGGGACGTGTGACACACATTCAGAAAAATGGTGAAATTGTACCGATTACCCAGAATGATATTCAGGAAATTGAAGCACAGAACCAGAAATTCTCACAGGGCGGTCTTCGTGTTCTGGCTTTCGCATATAAGAGCGTAGCGGAAGGCACAACACTTACTGTGGAAGATGAAAAAGATATGACATTCTTAGGTTTAATTGCTATGATGGACCCGCCCGTGAAGAATCAAAAGCCGCTGTAGAAGAATGTATTAAAGCAGGTATTAAACCGATTATGATTACCGGTGACCATAAAGTAACAGCAGCTGCTATTGCTAAACGCATTGGTATTTTGAAAGATGAGTCAGAGGCATGTGAAGGTGCTGTAATTGAAAACATGTCTGACGAAGAATTGAGAGATTTTGTAGAAGGAATTTCTGTGTATGCACGAGTTTCACCGGAACACAAAATCAGAATTGTCAAAGCATGGCAGGATAAGGGAAATATTGTTTCTATGACCGGTGACGGTGTAATGATGCACCTGCTTTAAAACAGGCAGATATCGGTGTTGCTATGGGTATTACAGGAACAGAAGTATCTAAAGATGCCGCATCTATGATATTGACAGATGATAACTTTGCGACTATTGTTAAAGCAGTAGAAAATGGACGTAATGTATATCGAAACATTAAGAGTGCAATCCAGTTCTTGTTTATCAGGTAACTTTGCCGGAATTTTAGCAGTATTGTATGCTTCTATTGCAGGACTTCCGGTTCCTTTTGCACCGGTTCATCTTCTGTTTATCAACTTACTTACAGACAGCTTGCCGGCCATTGCTCTTGGACTTGAGCCACACACAGAAAGTGTTATGAATGAAAAGCCAAGACCAATGAACGAATCTATTTTAACAAAAGATTTTCTTTCCAGAATTGGAATTGAAGGTCTTGTAATCGGTATTATGACAATGGTTGCTTTTTATATTGGAAATCCGGAACAAACCCCGCTTTTAGCTTCTACACTGGCATTCGGAACTTTATGTACTTCTCGTCTGGTACATGGATTTAACTGTAAATCTTCTGAACCTGTGTTGTTTACTAAGAGATTTTTCAATAACATCTATTTAATTGGTGCTTTCGGACTTGGCCTTGTTTTAATTACAGCAGTTATGTTAGTTCCTGCACTGCACAGTATTTTCCAGGTACAGACATTAAACCTGACACAGCTTCTTATTATGTTTGGTCTGTCACTTGCAAACCTTCCGATTATTCAGTTTATTAAATGGATTCGTACAAAAATCGGTAAATAAAAGATTTTTGGAGGATATGTATGGATTTGAACAAGAAAAACATGAAAAATATTATGCTGCTGATTGTATTCGCTGTTTTATTCTACGTAGGAGTACAGCGAATAGAAAGTGTGGCGGCAGGAGTTTCCTTTGTGGTTAGTATTGTTTTTCCGTTTTTGCTGGGAGCAGCTATGGCATTTATTTTAAATGTTCCCATGAGCTTTATGGAAAAAAGACTATTTTCGAAAACAAAGGGAAAGGCAAAAAAACTGAAACGACCAATTTGCCTTGTGCTGGCTATTTTATTTGTAGTTGCTATTTTATGGATTGTACTTTTGGTGGTTATTCCTGAGGTAGCAAGTACGGTTGCCAGTTTAAGTGTAAATATAGAGGCGGCGCTTATAAAGCTTCAAAGATGGGCGATGGACATTTTTGAAGATAACAAGCAGATTGAAGTTTGGATTGCCAGTCTGCAGTTTGATTGGGACGGAATTATTCACACCGCATTCGGATTTCTGAAAAACGGAGCCGGAAATGTTTTAAATTCCACCATGACTGTGGCAAAGACTGTTATCAATTCTGTTATGAACTTTTGTGTTGCTTTTGTGTTTGCATGCTATATCCTCCTTCAAAAAGAGAAGCTTGCTGTACAAATCCGAAAGATTTTATATGCCTTTTTTTCTAAGAAGGTGGTAACAAAGGTGCTGGACATTGCGTCTTTAAGCTATAAGACCTTTGCTAATTTTGTTACGGGACAGTGCTGTGAAGCCGTTATTTTAGGAACAATGTTTTTATTTCCATGAGTATTTTAAGATTTCCCTATGCACTTTTAGTAGGCGTTTTAATTGCATTTACTGCATTAATTCCGATTTTCGGTGCATTTATCGGATGCTTTTTAGGGACTTTTCTGATTTTAGTAGCAGACCCTATGAAGGCGATTGCCTTTGTTATTCTGTTCCTGGTATTGCAGCAGGTTGAGGGAAACTTGATTTATCCTCATGTAGTGGGAGGTTCCGTGGGACTGCCGTCTATCTGGGTTCTGGTTGCTGTTACAGTGGGCGGAAGTCTGATGGGAATTGTAGGTATGCTGGTATTTATCCCGATTTGTTCTGTGCTGTATGCGCTGTTTCGGGAAATGGTATATAAAAGATTAAAGGAGAGAGGAATTCATGATATTTGATACCCATGCACATTATGACGACAAGGCATTTGATAAAGACAGAGGACGAATGCTGGAGCATGTACATGCCAACGGAGTGAGCGAAATTATAAATGTAGGCGCTTCTTTTAAAGGAGCAGAGGACTCCGTAGAACTGGCAAAGAAATATCCTTTTGTTTATGCGGCAGTAGGTATTCATCCGGATGAGGTAGGCGAGCTGGATGAAGAAAAATGTGCAGACTCAGACAGCTGTGTGATGAAGAAAAAACAGTTGCCGTAGGGGAAATCGGATTGGACTATTATTGGAATAAGGAAGACCATGAAACACAGAAAAAGTGGTTTGTAAGGCAGATGGATTTGGCAAAGGAAACAAAGCTGCCGATTATTGTTCACAGCCGTGATGCTGCAAAAGATACTTTAGATATTATGAAGGCAGAAAAGGCTGAGAATTTATCAGGAGTTATTCACTGTTATGCTTATTCCAAAGAACATGCAAAAGAATACATGAATATGGGATATTATCTGGGCATTGGCGGTGTAGTTACTTTTCCTGATGCTAAAAGACTGAAGGAAGTAGTAGAATACGCACCATTAGATTATCTGCTTTTGGAAACAGATACTCCGTATTTATCACCGGTACCACGCAGAGGTAAAAGGAATAATTCTCTTCACCTTGCTTTGTCATGGATGAAATTGCCAGAATAAAAGGCGTTTCTTTTGATAAAGTTGCAGAAGTAACAAGAGAAAATGCCAGAAGATTATTTGGAATATGATATGGGGCTGTTGCATTAAGTGCATATTGGAAAAATGTATAAATATTCCAAATTGCTGTTTAATGCGACAACCTCGTTTGGAATTAGACTTGAAAAAAGAGGAAAGTTCTTTCTTTAATAGGAGAAATTCGCTGTCTGAGGGATTGACGTAAAGTATGTAGTTGATTTTACTGTTGAGACTTTGCAGATAGTGGGTTTCTCCTTTTTTGTATCCGATGTGTGCAAGATGGTCTTTTAGACCGAATTTTTTGATGTAGTAGCATTCTTGTCGGATACTGGCGACGGTATTCTTTTGATGTCTGCAGTTTTTGATTAACCACAAGTCCGGTTACTTCCTGACGATTTTTCTGTGAGCATACATGAGTTTTTTCAGGATTTAGAGAAAATCCTAAACGCATAAGAAAAGACTGCACTTTTTTCTTTACAAGTACAGGATTAAAGTCACCGGAAAAAGTCATATCGTCACAATATCGTGTGTAAGTTATTTGCTGTTTTTTGCACCAGTTTCCGATATAATTATCGAAAGGTTTTAAAATAAGATTGGAAATATAGGGGGAACTGGGCGCACCTTGAGGCAGAGCATCGTGATAGCAGCATAAGTGTGTCAGAAGTGTCCGTACAGAAGGAGGAAACAGTTCGCTTTTAAAAACTTTTTGGTAAACATCAATGTAGGTAATACTGCCAAAGAAATCATGGATATCTAATTTCAAAAGGAGTTTTTGATTTAAGTGAGGAAAAGCATTGAAAACAGTAGAACAGCCGCTTTTGTAAGCTGTTGCATAAGGAGAAACAGGAAACTGGACAAGGATGTGTTTTAAGATATTTGTCTGCACCTGTTTTAATAGGTAATCAGGTATAAGAAGTTTCCTTTTCTTTCCGTTTTTCTTAGGAATAAATACTTGAGAGTAGTGATTTTGGGCGTGATTAGATAGAGCGTAAAGAAAAGCGAGTTGGTTGTCTGAAGCAAGATTTAAACCATCTGTTAAGTGCAGAGAACGCAAAAAATCTAAAGAATCATTATGTGTATTGTATTTCCATAGGCTATTTTCCATGAAACTTCCTCTCCTTTATATAAAAGACACAGCAGACACAAAATGGTGATAAAGAAATTGGCGAAGCCGTACAAGCCGCAGGCAAAAGCACATGAAATGTGCCGATGTACGGCGTAGCCAATGCAGAGCTGGCATAAGCCATCGCTTAATTTATAACATAGAAAAGCGACTCG
>ENA-OQDE01000966-OQDE01000966.1-human-gut-metagenome-genome-assembly--contig:-NODE-966-length-13332-cov-3.480954_pt1 | contig 13332 bp, 14 predicted proteins | sample MGYA00242768_ERZ504595 | MGnify/ENA primary metagenome ERZ504595 (study PRJEB26092, sample SAMD00036307) | human gut metagenome | host: Homo sapiens | study: EMG produced TPA metagenomics assembly of...
TGTTTCCCCAATATTAAGTGAAGCACAATCATATAAACATTTAAAATTGAAATTTGAAATCAATAATATTGATTGCTTAAGTAAAATCAATTCAAGTATACAAATTTCTGAAAATAACAATCAGTTTAAATTTTTAGTAAAAATATATATCCAATAAATGAAGTCGAAATATTCGATGAATGTACAATATTTCATAAAACGCAATGTAAAGTTCATTTGCAGAATTTTTATCAATATCATGCATTAATTTTCCCTTGTAGGATTACACACTTGAAATTGTATTAAAAAATCATAATAATAAATATTATTTAGCCTTGGCAACAAATGAGTTTTTTTAATGTAAATAACTATGTTGAGCGTACTCAGTATAGGGACAAACATATTTGCAATATGAATTATATAGATTGGCTGTTACCTGGCTCTGGATATAGTTTTACTATTCAAAAAATAGATGAAAAAGACCAAAATAAAAATATAGAAGATGAGGAATTTTATGAATCTATTTTTGATAATCATAAAAGCGATGAATATAGACTCTCATATTCTAGTGACCCATCAGTTGCCATATTAACAACGGAAGAAGCATATGTTAAATTATCTCGACGTAATGGCAATGTTACTGATTATGATGCAAAGCTTGCAATGTGTGTGTTAGATAGACTGCACCAGTTGTTACCAAAAGATATTGATAATGAATTACTACTTCTTAGAGTGGTGTGGAACAATGATCAATCTGCAGATTTTCTAATTTATGTAGATTATATATATGACGATAGTATTAATCCGCGTTTTTCTAAAGAAGAACTTGAGGAACTTTTAACTGATGACTATGAAGGCATCATATTGGTAGCAGATGTAAAGTGTATTCCTGAAAATTTTAATTCTGATTATTTTTTTCTAACAGTAAAAAGTATTATGATATTATAAATACTATTCCCCTCCACTCGCCAGAGCGCATGACTGTTAATCATGATGTCACTGGTTCGAGCCCAGTTGGGGGAGCCACAACAGAGTAGTCTTTTGACTACTCTGTTTTCTTTTTGGCTCAATGTCAATAGTTGGGGAAATTCGAAAAATAGAATATATGATAATCACAAGCGACAGAAATTATGCTGTCGCTTGTTTGGCTGTTAAAATACAAACCATACTATTTAATTTTGCATTGAATTTAATTGAGAGGCGCTATATAATTAATATCAGAGTAATAAAACATTAAAATTCTGAATTTAAAGGGTGATTATTATGCCGTTGCAGATTGTTCGGAATGATATAACTAAGATGAAATGTGACGCAATTGTTAATGCGGCGAACAGTTCGTTGCTTGGCGGAGGCGGTGTTGACGGTGCGATTCACCGTGCGGCGGGGAATGAATTGCTTAATGAATGCAGAAAACTTGGTGGTTGCAGAACGGGTGAGGCGAAAATTACGGGTGCGTACAAACTGCCTTGCAAGTATGTTATTCACACGGTCGGCCCTGTGTGGCAAGGCGGAAATTATCATGAGGAAGAACTGCTTTCGTCATGTTATCGTAACTCGTTGCAGCTTGCAAAGACTTATGAATGCGAATCGGTTGCCTTTCCTTTGATTTCATCGGGGGTTTACGGCTATCCGAAAGAACAGGCATTACAGGTGGCAATCAACGAAATCTGTAAATTTCTTGCAGACAACGATATGCTTGTTTATATTGTTGTGTTTGACAAAGACGGATTCCGTGTCAGCAAAAAGCTTGTCCGTGATATTGCCGAATACATTGACGAACACTATGTTGAAAAGCACTATTCCGAAAACCGCAGTCGTGGATTATCCCGTCTTTTAAGACAGCCGGAGACTTATCCAATGCAAACCGCAGCTTTGAATTTAGCTGATGTTGTAAATCAGCTTGATGAAAGCTTTTCTCAGATGCTTTTGCGTAAAATTGACGAAAAAGGTCTTACGGATTCTCAGTGTTATAAAAAGGCGAATGTTGACCGCAAGCTGTTTTCTAAAATAAGAAACAATGTCAACTATAAACCTAAGAAAACTACCGCAATTGCCTTTGCCGTTGCACTTGAACTGTCGCTTGATGAAACTAAAGAAATGCTCCAAAAAGCCGGCTATGCACTTTCGCATTCGAACAAGTTTGATGTTATCATTGAATATTTTATTCAAAAGGGCGAGTATGATATTTTTACTGTAAACGAGGCTTTATTTGAATTTGACCAGGTTTTGTTGGGTCAGTAAATGTCGCATTTCAAGCGACCATATGTTATCCCAAAAGTTATATGATTAAGTCAAGATAAAAAACTTAATTACTTTTGGAGGTAACAACTATGAAAAACAACATTACAGAATTGGTATTCATTCTTGACAGAAGCGGTTCAATGTCAGGACTTGAACAGGACACAATCGGCGGATTTAATTCGCTCATTGAAAAGCAACGCAGACAGAACGGCAAGTGCTATGTTTCAACCGTATTGTTTGATCACGAAACCGAGGTTCTTCACGACAGTTGAATTGTCTGAAATTTCAAAAATGACTGAAAACGATTATACGGTTCGTGGCTCAACTGCACTCATTGACGCTATCGGCGGTGCAATTCATCACATTGGCAACATTCATAAGTATGCAAGAGAAGAAGATGTTCCCGAACACACCTTGTTTGTGATTATGACCGACGGAATGGAGAACGCAAGCCGTATCTATTCAAGCAATAAGGTCAAGAAAATGATTGAGCGTCAGAAAAATCGCTACGGCTGGGAATTTCTTTTTATCGGAGCTAACATTGATTCCGTTGAAACCGCTAAGCATTTTGGAATCAATTCCGACCGCTCCGTTAATTATCACGCTGACGGTCAGGGTACGGCTGTTGTTTTTGACGCAGTATCGAAAACCGTGTGCAATTTCAGAAAAAGCAGACCGCTTTCATCGTCTTGGAGTGATGAGATAGACAAGGACTACGAAAGCAGAAAATAAGAGGCAAATTAGTTTTAATTTCTGCATTTATACCATAAACAAAAGACCTATATTTACTTTAGAATAAGTAAATATAGGTCAAATTTATTGAAGTCACATTGGAAAGAATCAATCTTTTTATACTTGAAATTACTTTTAATGCATTTTGGCATTTTTGTGAGTTCATTTTTTACAAACCAAATTTTATGATTTGGGTCAACTTTGTCTGCAATTTCATTTTTGTTTATACATTCAACATTTTCAAATGCCTCAAACCAGTTTTCTTTGTAGGTGCAAAGGTGGGTGTTGTTCGGATAATAATACGACATAATTCCGAATGCACTGTCGCAGTAAACAAAAGTGTCTGATTCTGACTGTTGAGAACTGAATCTTTCACGAAAATTTGTCATTGACGGATTATATTCAAACAATCCTGTTGCAACAAGACAGCCGATATTTACAACGCAAAGCAGGGTGCATATTACTTTGCTCGGCTTTGGTTTTATGTCTTTTACGCCGAAAGCAACGAGAATTGCAAAGATACCGAGAATTACAACGCTGTATCTTGCAATGTAAAACGGGCGTATAAAAACGGTTACGAACAACCCGATTATTTGAATCCCCATAACGCAGACATCTGCGAAAATTATACACAATTTTCGGTTGCTCTTTTTCATAAGAACAAGTGCAGATACTGCTATGCCCGATATGAATACAATTACAGACAACGGTTCAACTCCGCTGAGCCAAAAATTACTTGAGGCTGATTTTGTTTGATTTAAAAGAGGAATTATCCAAAATGAATATCCTGCCACCATAATAAGGTCTGCAATAATAACACGCTTGAACAAATTTCTGTCTTTAATGAGCAGATATATATTTGCAAAAGCAAAGATAATTGCAACTGCAAGAAGTGCGTAGATGTGATTGTATGCAGCCCCAAGTCCTGCTATAGCAAATAAAATGCAGTGATGAAACTTTTTGTTTGCTATAAAAGCAGGGACTCAATAAAGCATAATGTAACAAAAAATATGCTCCATGAGTATGACCTTTGCTGAACGCTGAAATAGAGCATCATTGGCACAGCTCCGACAGTCAGCATATAAATTATTGATGTTTTACTGCCGTAGTGCTTTTTTATGATTGTGCATCCCAAAAACAGCGTTGCAATGTAACCGATTGCCGAAAATATTTTGTTGCTGTTATTGAGTATCCAAAGATGCAACAAAATGTTTTCAGCGACAAAAAATACAGCGGTGGGTGCATATCGGATTTCAGAATATTGATTATGTCTGAATAATTGTGCTGAATCAGCGACAGCGTGTACGCCTCGTCAAACCATATATTGTCATTAAATATAAGTGTCAGGGAAAACAATGACAAAACGGCAAATATGATATATACCGTATGATTTGCTCTGACTTTTAATTTGTGCATCATAATATCTCCGTTTCTGAGTTTATAGGATAATTTTACCATTACAGGGCTATAAATTCAAGATTAACGGAAAATGGTCTGTCTGTGATAAGTGTTTTACACACCGGAAAAGCTGAGAACTTTTTCGACTGATTTTGAATATACTTTCCATTCCTCCTGCTTTTCTTTAAGGCGTTTTGTGCCTTTGCGGGTGAGGTGGTAGTATTTACGCTTTCTGCCGTCAAATTCTTCCCAGTAGCTTTCAAGCAGATTTTCTTCTTCAAGTGCGTGAAGAATGGGGTAGAGAGTACCCTCTTTAAGCTCAAACACGCTCTCGCTCTGTAATTCAAGCTCTTTAATAATTTTGTATCCGTACATATCGTTTTTCTTTAAAACGCTCATAACAAGCATTGCTGTACTGCCTTTGATAAGTTCTTTACTGATTTTCATTTTATTTGCTCCTTTCCGATTAGCTCCGACACTTTGTCGATAAAACGGTTTGTCATACTATCCCTCCTTTTCGATTTTAATCGCTGTAACAATCAACCACTACTCCGTCTTTAATAGTCAGAATTTTATAGTTTCGATTGTCGCTTTCTTCGAGATAGCCTGTACCGTTATTTAGATATATGGTAAGACAAAGTTCAATTTCTGTTTCTTTTTTATCTTCATAGAATGTTTTGGATACATAATCTGTATATTTCAAAAGTCCTGATTTTTTTATGCTTTCAAGGGTTGTTCCTTTTGAAATCTTCTGAATAGCATCCAAATCAGCTAAAATCTTCGGCGACTCATTATAAATAGAATTTTTGTTTAGAGTGTCAAAATTGAAATGCTCATCGTAAGAATTTAAATAATCTTCCGAATTATACTGTAGACATATCGAGAAATCATCATTCTTACCACAGATTAATGACAATTCACCGCCTTTATCGTAATATACAGCCTCGCTGTAAAGCATTTCGCTTTTTGATAATAGCCTTGTGACGCCAAGTCGCTGAATACTTCCGATTTGTCTTTGGATAAGTCGGAAGTAAGAACATAATCCACCATTTCTTGCTTGTTTGCAGAATAATTGTTGTCTGTTTTACAATCCTCTACCGCCTTGTAGGTTGTTGTTGCTGTCATATAGACCAAATTTACCGATAAGAAGATGCACATACATATTTCAAAAAAACCTATCGGAATTTGTAAGCCCTTATTACTTAAAAGCATTTCCCTGCGGCATATTTTTATCAACAATAATATTGACCATAAAATAAATATAGCACCGATAATATACGGAAGAATTTCAAAACAGAAAACTGCAAAGCCACTGTATTGTGCAGGAACCTTTGTGAAAATGCATTGCATATATGCCGAAAAACCTTCCGTAACAGTTTTACAACGGCAAAAACAGCAGGTTGATAAAAATATAATAAATTCGGATGTCCTGCAGAACAGATTTCATAATTATCGTTTTCAAAAAATATTGATACAAATTGCAAAATGAAAGAAATCAATATTATTATCGGAATCACATAATTATTCTTTTTTCGTGATAATATCAGCAAGACAACATATGTAATTATAAATGCAAGTGAAATGAAATCCAAGAGTACATCGTGCCTGTAAAATACTGTATCGTATCGGTATATGAACTTGTCTTTTAAAAAAACTGTGCATAGAAACATAGCTGTAACAAGGCAAGCACAAATAATTGTAAACGGCGATAGGAAAATGTTTGTATGCAAAAAATTCAACGGCACGGCGGTGTCATCTGGATTGCCCATTTCCTCGGTGGCACGCTTTTCGGCTTCTTCTTTTGAATAGCCAATGTCAACATAATAGTCGATTTTGTCAAGCAAATGCGATTCAAGTTCGGTTGTGATTAGCTTTCGGGAGTGTTTGTCACTAATTTGTTCGGCAACCTTTTCTATAAAACCGTTAGTCATACTATCCCTCCTTTCAGAGTTTTCGTTTAATCACAATAATCAGTAACTTTACCGTCCTCTATAGTCAGACTTTTAAAGAAAAAGTTTGAGCCGTCATCAGAAGTATCATCGTATCCTTTAAAATAAATTGTAAAGTTTATTTCATATACAGTTTTCTTCTTATCTCGATAATATGTTTTGCATATTCCATTAGCCCATTTTAAAAGTCCCGATTCTTTTATACTTTCAAAGTCATCTCCCTTGTCAATCTTTTTGATTGCATCTACATCGGACAAAATTTCGGGAGTTTTATCGTATATATCCCTCTCATTAATGAAAGCACCTACGCTTTCATCGTATGTAATAAATCCATCACTCAAATTGTATGCAATGGAGGTGTATCTTCCGTTGTTATCCATACCAGTTCCAACTGATATTGTGCCGCCTTTGCCGTAAAATTCGGCAGGGATTTCTGTATCCGCATAGTATCCCTCAAGCGTCAGTTCATCTATAATTTCAGACTTATCTCGTGTTAAATCTGCATTAAGAACGTATTCCGACATTTTTTCACGGCTTGCAGAATAACTGTTTCCTGTTGCAAAATCATTGACAGTTCTGTGTGCTGTGGCAGTGACCGTTATAATAAGATTTACGGACAAAAATACGCTTGCACATATTTCTATAAGGCGGATAGGTATGTTGTATTTTTTACGATTGTCAACTCTTTCTGCTTTCAATATTTTAATGAAAAGTATGATTGACCATATTATAAATAATAACCCTAAAATATAGGGCAAAACATTAAAACAGAAAGAATCGGTTTCGGCAGGAACTTCAATGAAAATACATTTTGAATACGCAACAAATCCCTTTGTAACTGTTTTTACAATTGCGTACATTGCTGGCTGGTAAAAATAAAACATATTCGGCGGTGCTGTTGATGTGAGTGCAGCCTCGTTGTAATCGTAAATAATAACGGAGAAAAATTGCAGGATAAAAGAAATCGCCACAAATAACGGAATGATTTTAATGTGCTTTTTTCTTGCCAATATTAACATAACAGCATATGCAATCAGAAAAGCAAGCGAAACAAAATCGCATAGTATGCTGTGTCTATATGATTGGTTATCGTAGCTGTATATAAAAGCGTCACGAAACCATATTGTGCAGAAGAACATCAGTATTATAACACCGCAACAGATGAATGATATTAGATCTCGATAGTTATTGTTGTGCAGAGCATTCAACGGCACGGCGGTGTCATCTGGATTGCCCATTTCTTCGGTAGCACGCTTTTCGGCTTCTTCTTTTGAATAGCCAATGTCAACATAATAGTCGATTTTATCAAGCAAGTGCGATTCAAGCTCGGCTGTAATTAGCTTTCGGGAGCGTTCGTCTGCAATTTGCTCTGCAACTTTTTCAAGAAATTTATTCTTCATATTATCCCTCCCATTTCTATAATACCTCGCAGTTCTATATACATAGATTGTCTATGTATATAGAATAATACATTTTTAAAGCATAGTCAAGGGGGAAGGTAAAAATTTTTGAGTGGAATTTTATAATAAATCAAATTATATAAAAGCCGCAAAGCTATTGTCATACAGTAGCGGCGAACCTTGTTCGCCATTTGTTTTGTGTGTAAACACAAAACAATAAATATTTGTATTGAATTTGTTGTTAAATAATCATTTTGCCCCAAGCTTACGCTTGTGACGATTGGCGAACACGGTTCGCCGTTACAAATGAATACATAATTTCCATAATATCAAAACATTTTTGTAAAACATAAAATTTCATCAAGGCGGGCGTCCAATGAACGCCCCAACAGAATTGATACAGAAAAACATGGCTTGTTCATTTTCCGAACAAGCCGTGTTTCATATCAAAATATTTAGATTACTGTTCTTTCAGAACACCGTTGCGGTAGGCGCAGAGGAGCATTGAAAGTCCTTCAATGCGGTTACGGATTGTCTGACCGTCATCGGTTTGTGCAACACGGATTCGGTTTTCCGAGGTGTCAAAAACTTTTGTTGTTGAGAGAATGTCCTTGTTTGATTTGATTGCGTTGTCAATTCCCGCAAAGGGTTCGTGGGTGACAATTCGCATACCGTAGGAATTATAGACAAGCGTGTAGCCCGCCGTGCCTGTTTTGTCCTGATATGCTCTGCAAAATCCGCCGTCAATCACAATCAGCTTGCCGTTAGCCTTTATCGGACTTTCGCCCTTTTTGCGGATAACGGGAACATGACCGTTGATTATGTGACCGTGATTTTCCGAAAGACCGAATTCTTTCAAAATCTTCACGCAGGCATCTTCATCGTGATAGAGCGTGTAGTAATGGTTGCGTGTTTCCGTGTGGGTTTCGGAATCGTCAATAAAGAAACGCTCAAACGAACACATTTTTTCTCTGCCGAAAAGCGGTGAATGTTTTCCGCACCAGAGATACCACATATAGTCGTTGCCTTTTTGCCTTTCGGGAGAATTTTCGGGGGCAGAGTGTCCCTGACGAACAATCTTTTCAAGCTCATCAAGCAATGCTTTTCCCGAAAGCACACAGTTGCCCGTGTCAAATTCCATAAAACTGCCGTCCTTATTCATCGGAATACAGCCGTGGAGCAAAAGATTGTTGTTGCAACACTTGTACATTCCGCCCTTGGCAAACAGAAAATCAATGTGTCTTTTCAGCTTTTCACTTGCCATAAAGGCATTTTTAAGCTGTTCCATAACCCGTTTTTCCGTCTTTGTCAGTTCATATGGATAGTCATGGTCAACTGTGGGGAAGAAGGTGTCGGAAATCGGATACTTCTTTTCGCCGACAGTTACGGTCGCATTTTCAAAATCAATCTTGTCAAGCAATCGCCTGTCGCTCATATTAAAGTTAGGATTGCGGCTGACAAGCTGACCTTCAAGCTTAAAGAGAATAACGGCAATCGCCTTGTGCATATCGGCAACCAGCAACGGATCGTTTGAGGTGTAGGGCGAATCCGCAAAAGGACCTTTCGGCATAAAGCGTTCAACATTTCCGCCGCCGTAAACATCCTTTGCAAAAAGCGAGAGGTCACGCAGACTTATTCCGTAGCCGACCTCGATTGTGTCAAGATTGCCGTATGAAAATGCGTTGTTAAGTGCAGCGGCAATGCAAGCCATACTGCCCGATGCCGCACCCATCCAAAGAATATCGTGATTGCCCCACTGAATGTCAACACCGTGGTGCATCATAAGGTCGTCAAGCACAATGTCAGGTCTTGCACCTCTGTCGAAAATGTCGCCGACAATGTGGAGCTTGTCAACAATAAGTCTTTTTATCGTGTCACAAAGCGAGAGTATGAAAACATCGGCTTGTCCTGCCTCAATAATTGTGTGCAGAATATTTTCGTGGTAGGTTTCACGGTCTTTTTTGCCGGAATCACCGAACATAAGCTCCTCAATGATGTAGGCATAATGCTTTGGCAGAGTTTTACGAACCTTGCTTCGTGTGTATTTGGAAGAAATGTGTCGGCAGATTGCAAGCAATCTTATGAGTGTTAATCTGTACCATTCTTCAATGTCGGTTATTTCGCTTTTGTAAACACTGAGTTTTTCCTTTGGATAATAAATCAGCGTTGCAAGCTCGGCACGCTGTTCGGATGTGAGAGTATTTGAAAAAAGGTCGTCAATCTTTTCTCTGATTGAACCCGATGCGTTGTTGAGAATATGTCTGAATGCCTCGTGCTCACCGTGAATATCGGAAAGAAAATGTTCGGTACCTTTCGGCAAATCAAGGATTGCGTGAAGATTAATCATCTCTGCCGCCGCCGACTGAATGTTCGGATACTGCTCCGAAAGTGCCTCAAGATAGAGAATGTTTTCCTGCATTTGCTTTTCATCGTAATGTTTCATCAAGTCCGCCTCCGAAAAAACTTTTACTGAAATCAGTGTATCACAACGCAAAAATTATATCAATATTATTGCAAAAGATTTTGCGGAATTTTCTGCAAAAACAAAACACCCGATTTCCGTTTTGGTCGGAAATCGGGCATGAAATGTGAGAATGTATGTGTGATTTATGTAAAGGAGCGTACAATGCTCCTGCGGGCGCCCAATGAGCGCCCCTACTGAATTGCGGAAATCGGTAAATTTACATAATTGAGCAGACAAGGTCTGTGTATTCGGACGGATTTTCAAGCGGAAGTCCTGCGATTAGAAGCGCCTGACTGTAGAGAACCTCGGCATACTTCTTTGCTCTGTCAACATCGCTCTTGATAAATTCTTCCATCTTCTTAACGGCAGGGTGTGAAAGGTTAAGCTCAAGCACACGCTGAGCCTTCATATTTGCGTCAGGCTGAACTGAGTTGAAATACTTTTCCATTTCAAATGAAATGCCGCCCTTTGCCGTAAGGCAAACAGGATGTGAAACAAGTTTCTTTGATGCGGTAACCTCTGCAACCTTGTCACCGAGGGTTTCCTTAACAAATGTAAGAAGTGCGTCCTTGTTTTCTTCATCCTCTTTATTTTCTTCGGTTTCAATGCCGAGGTCATCGTTCATTGCTGAGCAGAATTTCTTTTCCTTATATGTCATGAGTGACTGTAGAGTAAACTCGTCAATCTCCTCTGTACAATAAAGAATTTCGTAACCCTTTGAGCGGATAAGCTCTGTCTGCGGAAGTGTGTCGATTGCAGCGGCATTTTCGCCTGTTGCAAAGTAGATGAACTTCTGATCTTCTTTCATTCTGTCAACATATTCCGAAAGCGTAACAAGCTTTTTCTCGCTTGAAGAATAGAACATAATAAGATCCTGAAGTTCTTCCTTGTGCATACCGTAGTCCGAAACAACACCGTATTTTAGCTGTCTGCCGAATGCGTTGAAGAATTTTTCGTAATTCTCACGGTCATTCTGAAGCATTGAAGTAAGCTCGTTTTTAATCTTCTTTTCAATGTTCTGAGCAATTGTAATGAGGTGACGGTCATGCTGGAGCATTTCTCTTGAAATGTTGAGCGAAAGGTCTGCGCTGTCAACAATACCCTTTACAAAACGGAAGTGCTCGGGCAAAAGCTCTTCGCAGTTATCCATAATAAGCACACCGCTTGAATAAAGCTGAAGTCCCTTTTTGTATTCCTTTGTGTAGTAGTCATAAGGAGCAACAGACGGAATAAAGAGCAATGCCTTGTAGGTTACAACGCCTTCAACAGAAGTTACGATAGTTTTAAGAGGCTTGTCCATAGCCATAAATTTTTCGCTGTAGAACTTGTCGTATTCTTCCTGAGTAACATCTTTCTTTCTTCTCTGCCAAAGAGGAATCATGCTGTTGAGTGTTACGGTTTCCGTATAATCTCATATTCGGGCTTATCGCTGTCCTTGGTTTCTTCCTTAACTCTGCTCTTTGTCATATCCATAACAATCGGGTAGCGGATGTAGTCGGAATACTTCTTGACAAGTCCTTGTATTCTGTACTGCTCAAGGAATTCGTCATAGTTTTCATCGTCTGTGTTATCCTTGATTTCAAGAATAATCTCTGTGCCGGCATTTTCCTTTTCAATCTCGCTGATTGTGTAGCCGTCTGCACCGCTTGACTGCCAGCAATATGCCGTATCCTCACCATACTTCTTTGTGTTTACGGTAATCTTCTTTGCAACCATAAATGCCGAGTAGAAACCAACGCCGAACTGACCGATAATGTCAATGTCGTCCTGCTTTTCTTCCATGCTCTGCTTGAATTTGAGTGAGCCTGAGGATGCGATTGTGCCGAGGTTGTTTTCAAGGTCATCCTTGTTCATGCCGATACCGTTATCCGTGATTGTAAGAGTACGGCTTTCTTTGTCGGGCTTTAAAACGATTTTGAAATCGCCTCTGTCAAGACCGACCTTGTCATCGGTAAGAGAAATGAAGCAAAGCTTGTCGATAGCGTCGCTTGCATTTGAAATAATCTCACGAAGAAAAATTTCTTTGTGAGTATAAATTGAGTTAATCATAAGGTCAAGAAGTCTTTTTGACTCTGATTTAAACTGTTTCTTTGCCATAAAAATCTTCCTTTTCATAATAATACATAAATTAAGAAGCCTTGTTCAAAACCGCAATTTGCATAGCTTTTTACACAAGCCTCTCATTAAACTATAATTATACTACAAAATGTCAACTGTTTCAATATATAAAAAGTCCGAATGTGTCATACAGGGCGAATTTTGGTGAAATTTGTCATTGCAATGGCGGCGTTTTCGTTTTATAATCTACTTAATAACTGCATTGAAAAAGAAAGGAGAATTAAATGACATATTCAGACGGTACAAACAGCGGATTTTCAAGAAGAAATCACTATGTGGGACAGCCTGCCGTAAAAGTCGGAAGTTCAAATTTTGACTACTACAGAAAGCCTGAAAAAAGTCATGGCTTTGCAAAGAGAGTCGCATTTTTTGCGTACTTTCCGTTTTTGATTCTATGGCTTGAAACCGACCTTAAAATTGCGTCGGGGTTTGATGTGCTCGGCGGTTTTGCTTTCACATTCCTGTTCACAATCGTGCTTTCGGCGGTACTTGTTTTGTTGTGTTCTTTTTCAAAACGCAGAGGGGTAAACAGAGGGATTGCAACCGTACTCACGGCTGTGCTGACGATATGGTACGGTGTGCAGATGATATACTATAATGTTTTCGGCACAATGGTTGTTGTAAGCAGCGTTACAAACGGCGGTGCAGGGCAGGCATTCAATTCAATTGATATGATCATGACTGCGATAACAAGCAGAATTGTGTTTGTTGTTTTACTTTTTGTTCCGCTTGCTTTCTTTATAATTTTCGGCGGAAAGCTGTTTGACTTTTCAAAAGTAAAGTTAAAGGGTAAGCTGATTGTACTTTTGATTGCGGTGGTTTTTCAGATTGGAACTGTCCTTGCGGTAGGCATTGACCGTGATTCTTCCGACACAAAGAGCAACTACAATCTTTATTACGGTGAATTGCAACAGGTTGCCGTGTGTGAACGCTACGGACTTTACACAATGCAAAGGCTTGACATCAGCCGCCTTATGTTCGGTTACAAAGCGAATATACGCACAAACAGCAAGCCGAAAATAAAGAATCGACTGCCGAATGAAATTACAAA
>ENA-OQDE01000967-OQDE01000967.1-human-gut-metagenome-genome-assembly--contig:-NODE-967-length-13330-cov-1.881845_pt1 | contig 13330 bp, 17 predicted proteins | sample MGYA00242768_ERZ504595 | MGnify/ENA primary metagenome ERZ504595 (study PRJEB26092, sample SAMD00036307) | human gut metagenome | host: Homo sapiens | study: EMG produced TPA metagenomics assembly of...
CCAAAATTAAAATGCACGGAAGAATATAAAGAAAGGCCTGTTTATTTTTCTTTTTTGCCATAACAATCCTCCTTTTCAATATATTAAAAGGAACAGACGGTCATAGAAGACCGTCTGCAAAATTCCTATATATGGGACGACCTGGGTTAATTGGAGTTTTCTTTCAGTTCGGCAGCAGCTGTCTGTACATCCTTCATAACCTCTTCCGGGGTCATATCATTCGTAGCGATTGCGGAAGCGCCTTGTCCGAATACAGTATAAATACTTGGATTACATGCATTGTCAAACCACGGAGCCATCTGGCTGGCTGCATTGATGGTTTCTAACGCTTCGATTTGTTCAGGAAGAGCATTTTCTTCTGTAAGAGCATCATTTACACTGGTTAAATCTCCGGCTACAGTTGAAGTTTTACAGCTCCGCCTTCCGGACTTACAAGCCATTTCAAGAATTTGATACATTCTTCAGGATGTTCAGCTTTATTAGAAATCATAAAGCCTTCCGGAGCACCTGTAAGAGCATTTGGATCTCCTTTTCCTTCTTCAAATGCTGGGAAATTAAAGAAACCATAATCAAAATTAATTGTATCTTTCATTAAAGAAATTTCAGCAAACTGTAAGTACATAATTGGTGATTCTTCAGTGGCAAAATAAGTATTACGTGCAGTTTCATGGTCAATAGCAGTACATGTTTCGCCCATGTATTCTGTGAGTTGTTTCCATTTATTTAATCCATCAATGTATGCAGGATCTGTAAACTCACCTGTGGCAGGGTCATAATCTTTTGCCAGAACCTCTGGATCAACCATACGCTGATTGATAGTTCCTAAATAGTGGAGGATACTCCAATTATCTTTTAATCCTTCTACGATTGGTGTTTCATAGCCGGCAGCTTTCAGCTTATCAAGGACGTCAATGAATTCGTTCCAAGTTTTCGGAATTTTGATGTTGTTTTCTTCAAAGATATGCTTGTTGTAGAAGAAAGCTTTTCCATCCTGTGACCATGGAATAGCCATTATTTTTCCGTCAAAGGTAAAAGGACCTTTACTGACATCGGCGATTGTGTCAGCCCATGCAGCATCTTCTTCAAACACAGAAGTTAAATCCATTACATTTCCGGAGTCAATCATTTCCTGAGCAAAACTTCCGGACCAGGACGAAAAGATGTCGGGTACTTCATCAGTAGAAACAATCATACGGATTTTTTCTTTATATTGATCATTTAAGATACAATCCATATTGATTTTTACATTTGGATTTTCTTTCTCATACTGTGCAATTAATTCTTTAAACATAGAATTTTTTGGATCGTTTGGCCAGCGATGGAAAAAATTAATTTCAATGGTATCTTCATCATTCTTAGTTTCTTTAGACTCTTTGTCTGAACTTCCACCGCCACATGCTGCCATAGAAAGTATAGAAATTGCGGTGAGTGACAGGGCGACCATTTTTCTCAATTTCATTTATTACCCCTCCTTTTTCAAATGTAATATTAGTATTCCATTCTCCACATGTATCTACGTACACCTAAATCATGTCCGCGTTCGTAAGCAATAGCATCAGCCATAGCACGTAATACAGCGCCTGCAAGAAGCGGAGCATAATATTCACGAACTGATTCATCGATTCCACACCAGTCAAAGTCTTCTACATCAATTAAAGCGATGCGGTCAGAATATTTTTTACAGAAATTGTAAGCTCTTTCATCCAGATAGCGGGTAGAACCGGTTCCTTTAACAATAATAAATGGAACGTCAAAATCTGTAATTTCGAAAGGTCCATGGAAGTATTCTCCGGAATGGATACAGCTTGCATTAATCCACTGCATTTCCATCATAAGGCAAATTGCGTAGGAATAACATTCTCCGTAACATGCACCACTTCCCATAGTATAGAGAAGTTTTTCTCTCTTATAGCTTTTTCCCCACTCTGTTGCAAAGTCAGCATACTGAGCTCGTACTTTTTCGGTTGCTTCCTGTAAGTGATCTAAAGCTTCTAAACCTTTTACGTATTTCTCATCAGGTTTTACAGTGTTTAAAATTTTAAAGATTAAAGAATAAAGGACTGCTTTGTTTAAATCAGATGTATCAGATTCTTTTCCCCAGTCATAGAAAATTGGATATTCAGCAGCTTTCCATAACGGAGAATCTACTAAGTGAGAAAGAGCAATCGTAACAGCTCCTTTTTCTCTTGCTACTTCAGTTGCTTTTACTGTTTCAGGTGTGTTACCGGAATGAGAACAGGTAATAACGACAGAGTTTTCATTTAAAGCCTTCGGCTCCATATGTACAAATTCATTGGAAGTATAGATACTTGCTGGGATTTCAATTTCACGGTCAAACATAAATTGTGCTGGCATCATAAAAGCCTGAGAACCACCACATGCTACAAAATAAAAATGGTTTACATTTTTGTTTGCTACAGCCTGAACTGCTGCATTGATTTGGGCAATAATTTCTTTCTTCATAATTTTAAATCCTCCTGTTTTTAAAAATAAAGAATATCGTTATATAACGTTATATTATGTAATATATATACAATAATAATTTATAAATGTCAATAGAAAAATATAAAAAAGATATAAGAAATGTAAATGATAAATAGGGGGAATGATTGACAGGTGAAAAATGTGCTACTATACTTTGGTTATGTATTATAAAGAGCAGAACGGATTTGGAGATAGTATATGAAATATCTTGATATGGTATTAGACCAATATAGTCGTACGGATTTTTATCCTTTTCACATGCCTGACATAAGCGTCGGGTTTATACAGAATATTTGAATAATCTTATGTAGTTGACATTACAGAGATAACAGACTTGATAATTTGCATCATGCTGAAGGAATTATAAAAGAAAATCAGGATATGGCAGCAGAACTATATCGTGTAGATAAGACTTGGTTTTTAATTAATGGCAGCACTGCGGGATTTTGGCAGCAGTATCTGCTTGTACTTCTAGGGGAGGAAAACTTCTTATGGCAAGAAACTGTCATAAGGCGGTATACCATGCTGCTTATTTGAGAGGATTTAGAAACATCATATATTTATCCTTCCTGTGAGTTGACTTGTGGATTAAACGGCAGGATTTCTCCGGATGATGTGGAGAAGGTATTACAGGAAGAAAAAGATATAGAGGCTGTTATCATTACTTCCCCCAGTTATGATGGGGTAGTGTCAGATATAGAGAAAATTGCAGAAATTGTTCATATATATGGAGTTCCACTGATTGTAGATGAGGCACATGGCGCTCATTTTTCTTTTAGCGAGTATTTTCCTACATCTGCTTTGAATTTAGGGGCAGATGTAGTTATACATAGTTTACATAAAACACTGCCGGCAATGACACAGACAGCTCTTCTTCATAAAAAAGGAAACAGGGTATCTGCTGATAGGTTGGAAGAATTCCTTGAGATATATGAAACCAGCAGTCCGTCTTACGTTTTAATGGCGGGTATTTCTTATTGTTTACGTTTTTTGAAAGAACAAGGAAAAGAAAAATTTGAGATATTTCAGGAAAATCTAAAGTGGGTAAGAGAAAGATTAAAACAATGAAGACACTTCATCTTGTTGGTGAGGAGCTGATAGAGAAAACCGATATTTTTGAATCTAGATTATTCAAAATAATTAATTTCTACCGAAAATGCGGAATATTAATGGTCCGCAAGCTTCATGAAGTTTTAAGAAGAAATATCATCTTGAAATGGAAATGGAGGCAGAACAGTATATATTGGCACTGACTAGTGTAATGGATAGTAGAGAAGGCTTTGAACGATTAGTAAATGCACTGTTAGAAATAGATGGTAGCTTGCAAAGTAAAGAAGAAAAGATGAAAAAATATACTTTCACTGATAGCAGTAATACAGTAAAAGAACTACAAACTTATAGGATTTGGGAAGCGGTGGAAGGAGATTGGGAAATTATACCTTTGCAAGAAAGCAGAGGAAGAGTCTCTGCGGAATATGCTTATTTGTATCCACGGAATTCCACTTTTAGTGCCGGGAGAGAAAATTTCAGAAAGCTTTTTGGTTCAGGCAGAACGATTGAAAAAACAGGGAATGTATTTTCAGGGACTGAAGGATTACAGCCAGAAAAAAATCCGTGTTTTAAAAGAGAGATAGAAATGGAGAGAAGAATGGGAAAAATTTTTTATATTATGGGAAAAAGCTCATCGGGAAAAGATACAATTTACAGCCGTTTGCGTATAGATGAAACGTTGGGGCTTTCAAATCTGGTTTTATATACCACCAGACCCATGAGAGAGGGAGAAAAGCAGGGGAGAGAGTATTATTTTGTTGGGGAAGAACAATTTCGTCAGCTGAAAGAAGCGGGAAAAGTTATAGAGGCAAGGACTTATGAGACTGTATATGGACCATGGATTTATTTTACTGTAGATGATGGACAGATGACAGATACAAGAAAAAGTTATTTGGGAATTGGAACATTGGAGTCTTATACTCAGCTGAAAAATTATTATGGTGAGGAAAAAATTGCGCCCATTTATATAGAAGTAGAAGACGGTGAGCGCTTAAAAAGGGCAATTGCCAGAGAAGAACAGCAGCAGACTCCTAAATATGAAGAGATGTGTCGAAGATTTCTGGCAGATGCAAGAGATTTTTCTGAAGAAAATTACAGGAGGCAGGTATTACAAAAAGATTTTATAATACAGAATTAGAAAGTTGTATAAAAGAAATTAAAAACTATATACAAAAGTTGCAGTAGGGAAAAAATATGTGATATAATGTTTAAATAAATTGCAAATTAAGCCAATGAATTGGCTATATATGCAGGAATTGAGGTGAATTGCAATGCAAGAAGTAGAAAAAGTATTGGGACATGAAGAAGTGGTGAAACATTTAAAGAATGCAGCAGCAATGGGTAAGGTTTCTCATTCCTATATCTTTGCAGGGGAAAAGGGAAGTGGGAAGAAGCTTCTGGCAAAGTTATTTGCTATGACATTGCAGTGTGAAACACATGGAGAGCAACCATGTTTGCAGTGTAGTTCCTGTAAAAAGGCAATGAACCGGAATCATCCGGATATTATTTATATTAGACATGAGAAGCCAAATTCTATAGGCATTGAGGATATCAGGGAACAGCTAATTTCTGATGTTTCTATTAAACCATACACAGGGCCGTATAAAATATATATTGTCGATGAGGCAGAGAAGATGACGGTACAGGCACAAAATGCTCTGTTAAAAACAATAGAAGAACCACCGGCTTACGCTGTTATTCTTTTATTGGTAAACAATGGAAGCACTTTGCTTCGACTATTGCATCCAGATGCGTAACTTTGAATTTTAAACCGGTAAGAGATGAAGTGATTAAAAAATACTTGATGGAGGAGCTTCACGTACCAGATTATCAAGCAGAAGTCAGTGTTGCTTTTGCACAGGGAAATGTGGGAAAAGCAAAGCGGATTGCTACTGCTGAGGACTTTACGGAGATGATGGATGCAGCCTTTCATATTCTGAAACGAGGTCAGGATATGGAGGTTTATGAAATGGTGGATGCTATTAAGCTTCTTTCTGAGCAAAAACATACCATATATGAATATTTAGATTTGTATTTGGTATGGTTCAGAGATGTATTAATGTTTAAGGCAACCAGACAGATTGACGGACTGGTATTTCGTCAAGAATATAATGATATTAAAAATCGTGCAGACAGAAGTTCTTATGAAGGACTGGAAAAAATTATTCAGGCTATTGAAACAGCCAAAGCCCGTCTGCAGGCAAACGTAAATTTTGATTTAACCATGGAACTTTTGTTCCTTACAATCAGGGAGAACTAGTTATGACAAAGGTAATTGGAGTAAGATTTCGCAATGTGGGAAAAATTTATTATTTTTCCCCTAAAGACTTGGAGATAAAGGCAGGAGAACATGTCATTGTAGAAACCGCAAGAGGTGTGGAATACGGAAGTGTGGTATTGCCTCCGAGAGAAGTATCAGATGAAAAAGTGGTACAGCCTTTAAAAGAGGTTATTCGTATTGCCACTCCTCAGGATGATAAAAAAGAGGAATCCAATAGAAAAAGAGAAAAAGAGGCATTTCAGATTTGTCTGAAGAAAATCAGAGAACATAATCTGGAAATGAAGCTGATTGATGTAGAGTATACATTTGATAATAATAAAATCCTGTTTTATTTTACAGCAGATGGACGTATTGATTTCCGTGAGCTGGTAAAAGATTTGGCGGCAATCTTTAAGACAAGAATAGAACTTCGTCAGATTGGTGTAAGAGATGAAACAAAGATTTTAGGCGGGATTGGTATATGCGGCAGACCGCTGTGTTGCCATACTTATCTGTCAGAGTTTGTACCGGTTTCCATTAAAATGGCAAAAGAGCAGAATTTATCTTTAAATCCTACAAAGATTTCAGGTGTCTGCGGCAGATTGATGTGTTGTTTGAAAAACGAAGAAGAAACTTATGAAGAATTAAACCGTAAACTTCCAAATCCGGGAGATAGGGTTACAACACCGGAAGGACTGAAAGGTGAAGTGCAAAGTGTGAATGTACTGCGTCAGTATGTCAAGGTGATTGTAGATGTAGAAGATGAGAAAGAAATCAGAGAATATCAGGCATCAGAGTTGAAATTTAAAGCGCGTCAGAAACGAGAAAAACTGAAGCTGACAGAAGAAGAAATGAAAGTATTAAAAGAACTGGAAAGAGATAAATAAAGAGGGCATTCGCAATATGGAGAAAATACTTCAAGAGGGAGAACGACTGGATGACCTCCAAAATGGATATAGTTTGATACAAAATCCTCAGCAATTTTGCTTTGGGATTGATGCAGTGCTTTTATCCTGGTTTGCTCAGGTAAAGCCGGGAGAAAGAGTGCTGGATATGGGGACGGGTACAGGTATCGTCCCCATTTTATTAAAGGCGAGATATCCAAAAGGAGAGCATTTTACAGGGCTTGAAATACAGGAGGAAAGTGCACAAAGAGCAAGGCGAAGCATTGCGTACAATCATCTGGAGCAGGATATAACGATTACCACAGGGGATATTAAAGAGTCCGCTTCCATTTATGGAGGGGCTTTTTTTGACGTTGTGACTACCAATCCCCCGTATATGATTGGGCATCATGGACTTACAGGAAGTAATGAGGCAAAAATAATTGCAAGGCACGAGACACTTTGTAATTTAGAGGATATTATTTCTCAAGCGGCAAAGGTGTTAAAACCCAAAGGACGTTTTTATATGGTGCACAGACCGTTTCGTCTGGCGGAGATCATGTCAGTTATGGTCAAATACCGAATAGAGCCTAAGAGAATGAGGTTGGTACATCCTTTTGCAGATAAAGAGCCTAATATGGTGTTGATTGAAGGATTGCGTGGCGGAAAATCCCGTATGATTGTGGAAAAACCGTTGATTGTATATGAAAAACCGGGAATTTATACAGAAGAAATACAGAAGATTTATCAGCAGGAGGTGAGGGAATGAGCGGAAAATTATATTTATGTGCAACTCCCATTGGAAATTTAGAAGATATTACATATAGAGTGCTGCGAATTTTAAAAGAAGTGGATTTGATTGCGGCAGAAGATACAAGAAACAGTATTAAGCTATTAAATCATTTTGAAATTAAAACACCAATGACCAGCTATCATGAATATAATAAATTTGACAAAGGAAGATATTTAGTAGAACAGATGCTGGATGGGAAAAATATTGCTTTGATTACAGATGCAGGGACGCCGGGCATTTCAGATCCGGGGGAAGAATTAGTAGCAATGTGTTGCGAAGCCGGTATAGAGGTTACGTCTCTTCCGGGAGCGGCAGCTTGTATTACTGCATTGACTTTATCAGGGCTTCCTACAAGGCGTTTTGCTTTCGAAGCTTTTCTGCCTTCTGACAAAAAAGAGAGAGCTTGCATCTTACAGGAATTAAAAAATGAAACAAGGACGATTATCCTGTATGAAGCACCTCATAGGCTGGTAAAAACTTTAGAAGAGCTTTATGCAGAATTGGGGGATAGAAAAATTTCTCTTTGTCGTGAGCTTACAAAGAAGCATGAAACTGTTTTCCGAGATACATTGTCTCAGACGATTGCGTGGTATAAAGAAAATCCGCCAAAAGGGGAATGTGTTATGGTTTTGGCAGGACGTCCAAGGGAAGAATTGGTATTAGAAGAACGTCAGAAGTGGGAAACTATGTCTTTGGAAGAGCATTTGGCTATTTACGAGAAGGAAGGAATGAACCGAAAAGATGCTATGAAACAGGTGGCGAAGGATAGGGGAATTCGCAAAAGAGATGTATATCAGGCGCTTTTAAATCAGGAATAACAGGAATTAAGTTATTTGAGGGAAAATATGAAGAGAAAAGAACGAAAGAAGAAATTATGTTTAAAGCTGATTATAACCACAGATATTATTCTTCTGGCAATTTTATGTGGAGTATTGTTGATGAGAGAATTTCAGAAGGATACTCAGGAAGTTCGGTCTAATGCAAAGATAGAAACAGCAGATAATGAGGAAAAGAAAACAGAGGAAGAACAAGAAATAGAGGAAGTTCAGGAAACTACTATTACGATCAGTGCAGCAGGAGATTGTACACTGGGAACAGATGAAGGATTTGATTACGGACGAAGCTTTAAAGGAAAGTATGATGCAGTGCAGAACCCGGCATATTTCTTTCAGAATGTGCAGCCTGTTTTTGCACAGGATGACTTGACTATTGTAAATATGGAAGGAACCTTAACAGAGGAGACTGCAAGGGAGCCAAAGCAGTTTGCGTTTAAGGGAGATGCAGCCTATGCAAAAATTCTCTCGTCAGGAGCGGTGGAAGCGGCAAATTTAGCAAATAATCATAGTTTTGATTATGGTAAGAAAAGTTATGAGGATACAATAGCAGCTCTTGAAGCAGAAGGCATCTCATCTTTTGGATATGAGCGGACCGCTGTTATGGATATCAAAGGTGTTAAAGTAGGGTTTGCCGGAGTCTATGAACTGGCAAAACATATAGACTGCAAGCAGGATTTGTTGGATAATATTGCATCTTTGAAAGAACAGGGAGCGCAGCTCATTATTGTAAGCTTTCACTGGGGACAGGAAAAAGAGAATATTCCAAACAATGTGCAGGTTGAACTTGCCCATACAGCGATTGATAATGGGGCAGATTTAGTTTTGGGACATCATCCCCATGTACTGCAGGGAATTGAGGAATATAAAGGAAAAAATATTGTATATAGTCTGGGGAATTTCTGTTTTGGAGGAAATTCAGCACCAAGAGATATGGATACGATGATATTCCAGCAGACTTTTACCCTTAGAGATGGAGAAGTGCAACAGGATAATGTGACAAATATTCTTCCCTGTAAAATTTCTTCTGCTTATGCAGAGGGGTATAATAATTACCAGCCTGTTTTAGCAGAGGGAGAACAAAAGGAAAAGATATTCCAGAGACTTTCAGAGTATAGCCAGAAAGCCCAGGAAGCAGGAGAGCGTCTTTTACAGAAAAAATCTTCTGAAGAATAAGATACCGTTTTTTTACATATCTTGAAGAAAAGGCATATTTGGAGGATGTATGCTGGATATTCTTTGGGGTATGATGCTTCTTATTGGAATTTTATATGGCGCAGCTACAGGAAATATGAGTAAGGTGACAGAAGCAGCCCTCTCCTCTGCAAAAGAGGCGGTATCTCTGTGCATAGCAATGGCAGGGATTGTGGCAATGTGGGTAGGAATTATGGAGATTGCCAGAGCATCCGGACTGGTAGAACGCATGACAAAGGCAATGAAGCCCCTTCTGCGATTTCTTTTTCCTGAAATTCCCGGGGAGCATAAGGCAATGGAATTTATTTCAGCAAATATGATTGCGAATTTTTTGGGACTTGGCTGGGCAGCCACGCCTTTTGGACTGAAGGCAATGGAGGAATTGGGCAAGCTGGAGGAGGAACGAAGGCAGGGCAAAGCTTTGGGGATTGTCAGAAAAAAGGGCATTGCAAGCAATGAAATGTGTACTTTTCTGATTTTAAACATATCTTCTCTACAGTTGATACCGGTGAACATTATTGCCTATCGAAGCCAATATGGTAGTGTTAATCCCACAGCGATTGTGGCCCCGGGATTGTGGCGACAGCGGTAAGTACAGTAGTAGCGATTTTGTTTTGTAAGACAATGGATTGCAGAAAATGGAAGCGGGGAGTATAGACTCTCTGCTTTCTTTTGCATTATTGACAGAAACGTCGAGCAGTGATATATTTATCACATATATAAAGTGTTAGTATGGAGGGGAAATGGTATCATTTATAACAAGGATGAAAGCTTATCGAGAAAAACGGAATATAAGTCAAAAAGAGCTAGCAGAGAGAGTAGGAGTACGAAGGGAAACAATTGTACGTTTAGAGAAAGGGCAATATAATCCTTCTTTAAAGCTGGCAATAGATGTTTCAAAAGAACTTCATGCAAGGGTTGAAGATATCTTTATATTTGAGGGCGATAAATAATTTGAAAAATTTAAATTACTAGTTTATATAAAGAAGGTCATTAGCATAGGAGGGGATTTATGAAGGATTTTTCTTTTTGGGTAGAATATGAAGGAGCTGCGGAGGGTAGCGGGAGAAGTGAGAAGTTATGGCTTATGAATCCAGATACAGGACAAACAGGGCTATTTAAATTTAAAAAGACATAGAAACAACAGACCATGTTTCAGAATGTATCGCATACGATCTGGCAAATTTAATAGGACTTTCATGTGCTAAATTTGAAGTTGGAAGTTATAAAGGTAGAGAAGGTCTATGAGTTACAATATTGTTGATCATGAAGGGATAACATTAATTGAAGGGATTTATTGTATTAGTTTAATGTATCCGGGCTTTGATGAATCCTTATTAATGGATACGGAGACAGGTAAGAAGTATTCTTTAGATATGATAAAAGAAGTTTTGAAACCATGGGGACTTTTTGAAGATTTTCTTCCTATTTTGCTTTTTGATTTTTTAATTGGTAATACAGATAGACATCAGAGTAATTGGGCACTAGTGTTAGATAAGGAAGTGTTGAGTATAAGTCCACTATATGATAACAGTTCATCACTTTGTGCTTATGTAAAAGAAACAAAAATTAAAAATTATTTAGGAAATGACAAAGTTTTATGGAGGTCGCTTATCGATACTAAATCAAAATCACTGGCACGTATTACAAGTAATGATGTGAAACAGCCAACCCATCTGGCAATGGTTGAGTTTCTTCAAAAGAATTATTATAAACAAACCATAGAAATTGAAAAAAGAATTGAAACATTTGTGACAGAAGAGAATGTTTATGATATATTAAATAAATATGAAGAGGTACTTACGGAAGAGAGAAAAGATTGATAGGTAAATTTATTTTATCAAAAGTTCGATTATTGAAAAAGGTTTATGAAAAACAGGAGGTTTAATATGTCAGTTAAAGATGGAAAAGACTATCTCTATTTGATTTGGAAATCAGAGAAGAGCAGAAACAATACATTATTGGGCAACTGACAAAAATGGGCAATATGAGTTTCAGTATGGTGAGGAGGTACAAGCTGCTATATCTGATGGATTTAAACCTTTGCTGTGCTTTCCAGATTTGAATAAAGTATATAGAGACAATAGACTTTTTGCAATTTTTGCAAGCCGCTTACCAGATCGGAAAAGAAAAAATATTCAAGTGATTTTGGATAAATATGGGTTGGAAGAATATGATGACTATATGTTATTGAAGAGAAGTGGTGCGCGTCTTCCAATTGATAATCTTGAATTTATTGATCCAATATTAAGTTTGGATACGAATGTAACTAGGATTTTCTATATGGCAGGTGTTCGGCATTATTTGCATTGTGAAGGAAAAGATTGTACTCAGGCTATAGAGGTTACTCGTGGTGATGAGGTGTTTTTGCACGAAGAACCTGATAATGCTTATGATCATAATGCGGTTCAACTTTTGGATATATCAGGAAACGTGTTGGGATATATACCGCGGTATTACAGTAAAGGGGTAACTGAATTATTAGCAATGGGAAAAAAGATTGTATGTCACATTTATAATGTTGATAAAACTAAAAACTGCAACGAATGTATAAAGATAATTATGAAAATAAAAAAGTAGTTGACAAGTAATTGTAAATATGTTACCTTATCAAAGGAATAGCTGCCGAAGACAGCAGGTGCCGTAAGGCATAAGGATAAAAACGCCTGCCGAGGAAAGATTCATTCTTTATAGATAAGATTGATTTTAAACCTCTTTGTCTTGAGCAAAGAGGTTTTCTTAATTTTGAGCAGCGCAGCCTAAAAAAACAAGGAGGTGCACTAATTCATGGCAAAAGTAGAACTTAAAAAACCTGTCGTAGAAGAGATTTCCAACAGCATTAAAGATGCAGCAGCTGTAGTTTTAGTAAACTACAAAGGTATCAATGTTGAACAGGATACACAGATGCGTAAGGAATTAAGAGAAGCTGGAGTTGTTTACAAAGTTTACAAAAACACAATGATGAACTTTGCATTCAAAGGAACAGCTTGTGAAGATTTATGCCAGCATTTAGAAGGAACAAACGCTTTAGCTGTATGTACAGAAGATGCAACAGCACCAGCAAGAATCCTGCTAAATACGCAAAAACAGTTCCAACATTGGAATTAGTAGCAGGTGTTGTAGAAAACGCTTACTACGATAAGGCAGGAATCGAAGCACTTTCCCAGGTTCCTTCAAGAGAAGAACTTCTTGGAAAATTGCTTGGAAGTATCCAGTCACCTATTACAAACTTCGCTCGTGTGCTTAATCAGATTGCAGAACAGCAGGCTTAATAAGCAGTTTGTATGAAGAATGCCCTAGGGGCAAAGAAAAATAATTTATAAATGAAAAATTGGAGGTAAATAATAATGGCAAAATTAACAACAGCTGAATTTATTGAAGCTATCAAAGAATTATCCGTATTAGAATTAAACGAATTAGTAAAAGCTTGTGAAGAAGAATTTGGTGTATCTGCAGCAGCAGGTGTTGTAGTTGCAGCAGCAGGCGGTGCAGCAGAAGCAGCAGAAGAAAAAGATGAGTTCGACGTAGAATTAACAGAAGTTGGACCAAACAAAGTTAAAGTTATCAAAGTTGTTCGTGAAGCAACAGGTTTAGGATTAAAAGAAGCTAAAGAAGTTGTAGATGGAGCTCCTAAAGTATTAAAAGAAGGCGCATCTAAAGCAGAAGCTGAAGAAATCAAAACAAAACTTGAAGCAGAAGGTGCTAAAGTTACTCTTAAATAATTTGAGTAAAGTATTGAACCCCATTGCCGTTGTGGCAATGGGGTTTTTGTGTATAGGGATTGTTCATGGGGATGAACTCAAGACAAATCCCTATATTTTTCAAAAAATAA
>ENA-OQDE01000968-OQDE01000968.1-human-gut-metagenome-genome-assembly--contig:-NODE-968-length-13293-cov-5.930047_pt1 | contig 13293 bp, 16 predicted proteins | sample MGYA00242768_ERZ504595 | MGnify/ENA primary metagenome ERZ504595 (study PRJEB26092, sample SAMD00036307) | human gut metagenome | host: Homo sapiens | study: EMG produced TPA metagenomics assembly of...
GATCAATGAGACATCGACTCGGTGAGGCAGAGCACTTAAACTGGTCTGCGTGACTGCAACCGGAACGAACAATCTGGACAAAGCATATCTGGATGCACATGGCATTGCCTGGAGAAATGTTGCCGGATATTCCACGGAGACGGTGGCACAGCACACATTTGCCCTGTTATTCTATCTTTGGGAAAAATTAAGATACTATGATGACTATGTCAAATCAGAAAAATACGTTGGAGATATCACATTTACCCATTTTGATAATGTATTCCATGATCTGAATGGTAAGACATGGGGAATTATTGGGCTTGGAGCGATCGGACGAAGAGTTGCGGACATTGCCAAAATGTTTGGCTGCCATGTGATCTATTATTCTACAACAGGGAAAAATAACCAGCCGGGTTATGAGCGTGTGGAGTTTGACGAGCTGCTTGCAAAATCAGATATCGTGTCCGTACATGCACCGCTGACAGAGCAGACAGAAGGCTGTTGAATGCAGAGGCGTTTTCAAAAATGAAACCGTCTGCTATCTTTTTAAACCTTGGCAGAGGACCGATCGTTGTCGAGAAAGATCTTGCAGATGCTTTGGAAAATAAAACGATCGCAGGAGCCGGACTTGATGTGCTGACCGTAGAACCGATGAGTGCAGAAAATCCATTGAAACGCATCAAGGACAGCGACCGTCTGATCATCACCCCTCATATTGCATGGGCAAGCCTTGAGGCGCGCACGAGACTGATGAAGATCATTGAAGGACAGATCCGTGACTTCTTTGATGGAAGTGATAAATAAACACTGGAATGGACACTTTGCAAACAGCCTGTTGGTCTGTTATCAGAAGTAAATACAAAACAAAATACAGAAATAAAAAATACCGCGCAAATCTGTGCGGTATTTTATTGGTGCGTGGGATCTGAATGCCAAAAACGAAGAGCCACCTTTTGCTCTGGAAAATTGAGCAGACATTACCCAGCCGATTAACTTGGGATCGTAGCACTCAACCCGCTGTGAAACGAAAGATTTCCATATTCCTGCAAAAAATCCTGTATAGCAGCGTCCTGCCTTGCTGAATCAGCACCTGCATGAAGTGCAGCATACAGCGAATGGATCCGGGACAGGTACAGCTCTTTGGATTTATCATACAGTTCAAAGAAACTCTCATTGGAAGTAATGGAAGAATCCCATGGATTTTTCCACAGTGCATGTCTTAAATTAAATGGATCCGTGCGGAAAAACAAGGTATCACTCGGGATCAGTGGTGAAAACAGCGGATATCCGAGACAGATCCGCTCCGTCAGCCGGACAATGGCCTTTTTCTTTCCGGAATCATCGTGCATCAGCCAGAGACCAAGCTGCATGGAAAAAATAGCAAGGTACATGGTATATTTGCGGAATTTGACATCCGGAAAGGCATAGCGGTAGGCATAATAGAGCATACTTGCAATAACATGTTTCTGGCGGTGTGTCAGCCGGATCGTGTCCTCGGTATGGAAATTGCAGGGCTGGCGGTGCAGCTTTAAATCGAGCAGTGCGGTATCGATATCTGTTTCCAGATAGGCATGTCTTGAAAAATAGGCTTTTTCCTTTTTATCCTTATAGTGTGTCATGGCATAAATATACGGATGACATATTGTATCCAAGGTATAGTGCCCGAGAAAACCAATCAGGTAGGCTTCTGCAATGTTAAGATCCGTGCGGGAGGAAAACTGGTTACGGCTTTCAATCAGACCCTGGAAAAAGGCACTGGTCTCGCGGACATGGGCAAGAGCACCGATATTGTGACCTTCTAACACATAGGAAGGAAGATAATAAAAGAAAATATCCGGTCCCTGAAGTCCGAGACCGTAGGCAGCGCGATTATAATAAAGATTCTTTTTTAAAGAATTATTTTTCAGGTTATGATAAACCTCTCTTCCGAATATATAATGGGTAACATATCCAGGCATGATCAAAAATCTCCTTTCCATGAAATGAACCATCGTTATTATAACCAGTTTGGAAAGAACTGTTAAGCATGGCAGTTAAGATTTAAGAAAAAAGTAATAATCGCTGATTGACAAAGTTTATTGGAATGATATAATACAACATAGTTATCAATACTACATGATGACACATGAATGCTATGCAAATATTGTCTGATGTAGTCGGAAAATAGACAAAAAAGCAAATTTGTATATTAGATGGCTACATTAAAAAGTCATTGCATATTTAAAAAAGAGTGCAATTTTTTTATACTTGCTTCTAGTAAAAGAATGTGAAAAAAATAACGGAGGTCGGAGTTATGGCAAATTTAGCACTGACAGTAGAGAGAAAAGCATTCAGCGTCGCAATCGATGCTGCACTGAAAAGTCTGAACAAGGATCGTGAGAAAGGATTGTTACAGATCGTAGATCTTACAGAGAAATTTATGGGAGATAACTTCCGTAAAGAAGCTTATGATGGTGTAAGAAAAATGATCCAGAATCCGGATCACAAATGGATGCGCTATGTCAATCGTCTGTTGGATGAGACAGATCCGCATGTTGCAAAAATGACCGCATTAAACCTTGGTTTTCAGGCTGCATTTTATGGAACAAAGACCATCCGTAAAATGAGAGAGGTTCATGACTGTAATATCCCGTGGCTGATCTTAATGGATCCGACAAGTGCATGTAACCTTCACTGTACCGGATGCTGGGCAGCTGAGTACGGTAATAAATTAAATCTTTCCTTTGATGAGCTTGACAGCATCGTAACACAGGGAAAAGAACTTGGTATTTATTTTTACATGATGACCGGTGGAGAGCCTCTGGTTCGTAAAGCAGACATCATCAAACTCTGTGAGAAACACAATGACTGTGCATTCCACTGCTATACAAATGGTACACTCGTAGATCAGAAACTCTGTGATGATATGAAACGTGTCGGCAACCTTTCCTTATCCATCAGCCTTGAGGGATTTGAAGATGCGAATGATTTCCGCCGTGGAGAGGGCGTATATGATAAAGTTCTTCATGCAATGGATCTTTTACATGAGAACGGATTGATTTTCGGAAACAGTGTATGCTATACTAGCAAAAACATGGATGCTGTTACATCTGACGAATTTTTTGATCTTCTGATCGAGCATGGAAGCCGTTTTGCATGGTATTTCCATCTGATGCCGGTAGGTATGAAAGCTGCTCCGGATCTGATGCCGACCAAAGAACAGCGTGAATATATCTATCACAGAATCCGTGAGGTTCGTGCGATGGAAGGTGGAAAAGAAATCTTTGTTATGGATTTCCAGAATGATGGTGAGTTCGTAGGCGGATGTATTGCAGGAGGAAGAAACTACTGCCATATCAACGAAGGGTGACGTGGAGCCATGTGTATTCATTCATTATTCCGGTGCAAATATCCGTGAAAAATCACTGTTAGAGTGTTTGAAACAGCCATTATTCATGGCATACAGAGATAACCAGCCATTCAACGACAACATGCTGCGCCCATGTCCGATGCTTGAGAATCCTGAGATCTTACAGCGTATGGTACATGAAACAGGTGCGCACTCCACAGATGTTGAGGAGCAGAGCCGGTAGAACATTTATGTGGAAAATGTGAGGCATATGCATGTGAATGGAAAGAGACTGCAGACAGACTCTGGAAGGAGCATCCATACAAACAAAAAGGCTACACCAATTTCAAAAAGAAATAAGTTTTGTTCACAGTTGCAGTGTGAGCAGCAATAATAAGGGGCGATTGTTATCAGTAAAATACAAAAGCAGCTTTTAAAATGGGGACTGGTTCTGGCAGTCATTGGTATTATCGTGTATACTTTCCGTGATTCGGCAGGACCGATTTTAGAACAGCTTACGAAAACATCACCAGCCGTTGTCATTGGCATTTGTCTGATGGCAGCGGTATATCAGATCATAGAAGGCATTATCACGACCGTGCTCGCAAAGCAGTATCGGTCGTCTTTTGCATGTAAAAATGGTATTACGAATGCGTTTTTATGCTCTTTTTACCGGGTGGCGACACTGGGGAGCGGTTCCGGTGTCGCGGCGATCATTTATCTGGGGGAGCAGGGAATCGAATACGGCGGTGGATTTGGGCTGTATATGATACAGTATGCACTCCATAAAATGAGCATAGCGTTGTTTTCCGCGATTCTTTTTGTGATGAACTGGGAATTTATGAAAAGCTGGTTTGGAGATTACGCGGGACTTTTAGCAGGCGGATATGCGGTCACATTTGTGATCACCATCGGTCTGTTCCTGTTCTGCTGTTCAAAGAAATTCCACCGGCTGATCTTCCGGCTGCTGGATATCGTAAATCAAAAATTCCACGGAAGATTTGAAATAATGGAAGCGGAGATCAAAAGACAGTGCATGATGCTTGAGGATGCCTCGAAGCATTTACTGAAAAATAAAAAAGCAACCACAGGCGTGATCTTTCTTTGTCTGTTGAAATGCTGTTTCTGGTATGGAATCCCGTATCTTCTTTTTAAAGGCGTCCAGTTTCAGGGAAATCCGGCATTGACTCTGTCGCAGGTGCTTGCGATCACGTCACTGTCCGTTATGCTTGCGGCGGTGATTCCGTCTCCGGCGGGAATTGGCTCTACAGAGTTTGTGTTCACGACACTTTTTGCCGGAATCGTCGGCACGGGCATGGCGGGGTCAGCATCGCTTTTGTACCGCTTTGGCACATTTGTATTTCCATTTCTGGTGGGAACCGTTGTCGTGCTTATCAGGCATTTTAGAAGAAAAAAAATATCTGGTAACCGCATATGAAAAGATTAGTTGTAATCTCAAAGTAAATATAGTAATATGAATAAAGGCACAAAACAGATAGTATACTGTATTTAAAATTGAATTAGGGAGGAGTTTTATATGCCAGGAGTAATTGTAGCACTGATTATTTTAATTATTGTAGCACTGCTGATCGCAGTATCCTGTGTTAAGATCGTTCCACAGGCGACTGCATGCGTGGTAGAACGTCTGGGAGGTTATCTCGCAACATGGTCTGTAGGTATTCATTTCAAAGCACCGTTTATCGACCGTGTGGCAAAGAGAGTTGTATTAAAAGAGCAGGTGGTGGATTTCCCGCCACAGCCGGTTATCACAAAAGATAACGTAACAATGCAGATCGATACCGTTGTATATTTCCAGATCACAGATCCGAAACTTTATGCATATGGAGTGGAAAATCCGATCATGGCGATCGAGAATCTGACAGCAACCACACTGCGTAACATCATTGGTGATCTTGAACTTGATGAGACACTGACATCGAGAGAGACAATCAACACGAAGATGAGATCTTCTTTAGATGTTGCGACTGATCCATGGGGAATCAAAGTCAACCGTGTTGAGTTAAAGAATATCATCCCGCCTGCAGCGATCCAGGATGCGATGGAGAAACAGATGAAGGCAGAGCGTGAGCGACGTGAAGCGATCCTGCGTGCAGAGGGTGAAAAGAAATCAACAGTCCTCGTTGCAGAAGGTAAGAAAGAATCTGCAATTCTTGACGCAGAGGCAGAGAAACAGGCAGCAATTTTACGTGCAGAGGCAAAGAAAGAGGCAACGATCCGCGAGGCAGAAGGTCAGGCAGAAGCTATTTTAAAGATCCAGCAGGCAAATGCAGACGGACTTCGCATGATCAAAGAAGCTGCACCGGATCAGAATGTGATCCAGTTAAAGAGCTTAGAGGCATTTGCAAAAGCAGCAGACGGAAAAGCAACCAAGATCATTATTCCGTCCGAGATCCAGGGAATCGCAGGTCTTGCAAAATCTGTTACGGAAATTGCAGCAGATCATAAATAAAATCAGAAAAATTTATCAGAACGGATGGTGCGCATGGTGTACCATCGTTGTGGCATAAAAAGAAAATATGCGCAGCCATGCAAAAGGAGAGAAAAGGACATGAACTTAAAAGGACGTAATTTTTTAAAACTAATGGATTTTACACCGGAAGAGATTACATACATGATCGACCTTGCGGCAGATCTGAAAGCGAAGAAAAAACAGGGCATCCCGCATGACAGCCTGACCGGAAAAAATATTGCACTTATCTTTGAAAAGACAAGCACCAGAACACGCTGCTCTTTTGAGGTGGCAGCACATGATCTCGGCATGCATGTTACTTACCTTGACCCGTCAGGTTCCCAGATCGGCAAAAAAGAGAGCATCCCGGATACCGCCCGTGTGTTAGGACGTATGTTTGATGGTATTGAATACCGTGGATATGGACAGGATATCGTCGAGGAGCTTGCAAAATATGCAGGCGTACCGGTATGGAACGGCCTGACCAACGAGTTTCATCCGACACAGATGCTTGCAGATATGCTGACGATCCGTGAGCACTTGGCAGATTAAAAGGTGTGAGACTGGTTTACATGGGCGACGCACGTTATAATATGGGTAATTCCCTGATGGTGACCTGTGCAAAACTCGGTATGGATTTGTTGCATGTACAAGCAAAAAATACTTCCCGGATGCAAAACTGGTAGAGTATTGCGAAGGTGTTGCAAAAGAAACGGGCGCTTCTATTACCCTGACAGAGGATGTTAAAGAAGGAACAAAAGATGCAGATGTTATTTATACGGATGTCTGGGTATCCATGGGTGAGCCGGATGAGATCTGGGAGGAGCGTCTCCACGATCTGATGCCATATCAGGTAAATAAAGAAGCTATGGCAAATGCAAAAGAGGGTGCCATTTTCATGCACTGTCTGCCGGCATTCCACGACTTAAAGACCAGGATCGGCAAGGAAGTTTATGAGAAATTCGGTTACAGTGAGTTGGAAGTAACGGATGAAGTATTTGAGGGCAGACAGTCTGTCGTATTTGACGAGGCGGAAAATCGTATGCATACGATCAAGGCAGTGATGCTTGCAACGCTTGGAGATTAGTGTGAAAATTTGTGCTGGCACACAAATGTAAGATGAGCAAAGAACAGTGTACCGGGTATGGATATTTTGGAGGAAACAGATGAGGACACAGCTACTAGCGGCATTAAAGGAAGCCGATGATTATATTTCCGGTCAGGAACTGTGTGAGCACTTTGGAGTATCGCGCACTGCAATCTGGAAAGCGGTGAAGCAGTTAAAAGAGGCTGGATATGTGATCGAGGCAGTGCAGAATAAAGGATACAAGATCGTGTCGACACCGGACTGCCTGAATACGGCAGAACTGGAAAGCATCCGGAAAACAAAGTGGGCAGGTCGTGAAATTTTTTATTTTGATACAATTGATTCCACAAACACAAAGGCAAAACAGCTTGCGGAGGAAGGACATCCGACTGGAACGCTGGTTGTTGCGGAAAAACAGGAAGCAGGCCGCGGCGCCGTGGAAGAGGATTTGAATCACCGGCGGGTGTCGGGATATTTATGACTCTGGTGCTCAAACCGGATTTTGCACCGGATCGCGCTTCTATGCTGACGCTCATAGCAGCGCTTGCAGTATCGAAAGCCATCTCGGAGAAAACTGGACAGGAAGCAGAGATCAAATGGCCGAACGATATTGTGATGAACGGCAAAAAAGTTTGTGGAATCTTAACGGAGATGAGCGCACAGTTAGATTATATCAACCATGTTGTCATCGGTATCGGTATTAACGTCCAGAATGAGTCATTTCCAAAAGAAATTGAACAGGTGGCGACCTCGATTCTGATGGAGACCGGACAGCATGTGAACCGTGCAGAGCTGATCGAGGCAGTGTTAGAACAGTTTGAACGTTATTATGAAATATTTTTAGAAACCGAAGATTTAAGCGGTCTGGTCAAAGAATATAATGCACATCTGATCAATATGCAAAAACAGGTCAGGGTATTAGATCCCAAAGAACCTTATGAGGCAAAAGCAATGGGAATCACGCCGCATGGTGAGCTGATCGTGGATACCTGGGAAGGCAGAAAACTGGTATCCTCCGGCGAAGTTTCCGTGAGAGGAGTATACGGATATGTCTGAGAGAGAAGAAGTGGTGCTCTGCGGAGCGAGCGCTTACAATAAAAAATTTTATCTGAATCAGGATTTTAAGGGACTGCCGGACTCGATCAAAGATGAATTAAAGATTATGTGTGTCCTTTTCACGGAGGATATCGGTGGTATTTTTCAGGTCGTCTTTGATGAGGAAGGCAATTTAGAGTTCCGTACTTCCAGTGATGAGAATGATCTTTTGTATGATGAGATCGGATGCGGACTAAAAATACGTGAGCTGCAGCGCACAAAAGAAGAACTGCTTCGCGCTTTAGAGATGTATTATAAAGTGTTATATATTGGTGTGGACGAATCAGAAATGTAAAGAAAAAGGTAGGAAAATACGATGGTAATCACGATTGACGTAGGAAATACAAATATCACTGTAGGAGTATTCCGTGGGGATGAGGTAATGGCAACTTTTCGTATCACGACGAAGATGCCGCGTACTTCGGACGAGTATGGAATGCTGCTGTCAAACCTGTTAGAGCAGAACAACATCAGACACGATGATATTGAGGATGCGATCATAGCATCTGTTGTTCCGAATGTGATGCATTCCTTAGAGGGTGCGATCATCAAATATTTTGGCATCAATCCGATCATTGTGGAACCGGGTACAAAAACGGGAATCCGTGTGGTAACAGAGAATCCGCGCCAGATCGGCGCAGACCGTATCGTAGATGCAGCGGCAGCGTATGAACTATATGGCGGACCGGTACTGGTACTTGATTTTGGTACTGCCACAACTTATGATCTGGTCGATAAAAACGGTGCATTTGTTTCCGGTGTGACTGCACCTGGAATCCGCATTTCTGCAAAGGCACTGTGGGAAGATGCAGCAAAACTGCCGGAGATCGAGATCCGTAAACCGGAGAGTATTCTGGCAAAAGAGACGATCTCAAGCATGCAGGCTGGTCTTGTATATGGACAGATCGGACAGACGGAATATATCGTGAAACATATGATCGAAGAGGCTGACATGGGACCGGTCAAGGTTGTTGCAACCGGTGGATTGGGACGTATCATTGCAAATGAGACAGATGTGATCGATGTGTATGATCCGAACCTGACATTGAAGGGAATGAACCTTATTTATAAGAAGCAGAACCGTAAATCAGGTAAGATTAAGAAATAAGAGATATCTGACCGGGAGATTCAGGATGCCTGGATCGGGTATAAGAGAGTGAATTATTTAGGAAATGGTGGCATGGGAGAAATCAGACGACTTCAGATTGGAAATGTAACGTTAGAAAATAACCTGATATTAGCACCGATGGCAGGCGTGACAGACCTGCCATTTCGTTTGCTTTGCAAGGAACAGGGAGCGGGACTGCTGTGCATGGAGATGGTCAGCGCAAAGGCGATCCTTTATAAAAACAGAAATACAGAAGAACTTTGACGATCGACAAACGCGAGAATCCGGTGTCGCTGCAGCTGTTTGGCTCTGACCCGGATATCATGAGTGAGATTGCAAAACAGATCGAGGACAGACCATTTGACATTTTAGACATCAACATGGGCTGCCCGGTGCCGAAAGTGGTCAACAACGGCGACGGTTCTGCGCTTATGAAAAATCCAAAGCTCGCCGGGGAGATCATTGAAAAGACTGCCCGTGCAATCAAAAAGCCGGTTACGGTCAAGATCCGCAAAGGATTTGACGAGGAACATGTCAATGCGGTTGAGATGGCTCACATTGCGCAGGAATCCGGTGCTGCGGCAGTGGCAGTCCACGGCAGGACAAGGTCACAATTTTATTCGGGAAAGGCTGACTGGGATATCATAAGACAGGTAAAAGAGGCAGTTTCTATCCCCGTGATCGGAAATGGTGATATTTTAACGGCGGCGGACGTGATCGCAATGCAGAAACAGACCGGCTGTGACGGCTTTATGATCGCACGCGGTGCGGAGGGAAATCCGTGGATCTTTGCGCAGATCTTCATTATTTTAAGACGGGTGAAGAACTTCCGAAACCGACGTTCGAGGAAGTGACGCAGATGCTTCTTAGGCATGCGCGCATGCAGCTTGAATTTAAAGGCGAATACACCGGGATCCGTGAGATCAGGAAACACGCGGCGTGGTATACGTCCGGCTACCGCAATTCTTCGAAGCTGCGCGGCAGGATCAATGAGGTGGAGACGTATGAGCAGCTGGAGGCACTGTTTCAGGAGGTCTGTGGTTTTATGGCATGATCCGAGTGCCAAAAGGCGATTCGTGACTTAGCGACTGGCAGAAAAATTCAATCCGGTAAAGTTAAAATGAAGGAAACAAAAAAGACATAAGTAAAATTCCGGAAAAAGTACTGAATCAGAAAATGCTGTCATAAAGATGGAAAAAGGAATATGACGGAGAAGCGCGATGTACTTTTCCAATGAATTTTTATATGATTTTAAACCAGTGTACGAAGGCATTCTTGCGGCAAAAAGTGTGAAGCCGGAGTGCGCGATTGTCGAGGTGATCGATGAGGAACCGGATGGAGCAGGGATGTTTGAGCCGGCAGGGACGCTCGATGTGCTGGAGCAGATCGGGGATGAGCTTAATGCGCTTACAATTTATACAGACCGGCCTGCATATTTTCATGAGTTTGCAGAGACAATGTATGAGAAGACCGGACTGGTTTCACTTATCGTATCGAAAAAGCGTCTTGGATTAGCAAAGAATAAGGAAAAAACAGCAGTATTTTACTGCTTGATTTTGAATGGAACAGTGCTCTGTATGAAAAACAGATCGCGTTGGGAAAACATTATATTCCAATCCATAAAAAACCTGGCGAACAGCGAAAATCTTGACATAGCAGTACCTATCGGTTATAATACTGTGATTGTTAAGAGACCAAAAAAGAAAACGGGGGCGCGTGGCAGGACAGATTTGAGAAGGCTTTTTATCGTTCATAGCGTCTGGCGCAAGGCTTTGTGCCGCCGTATACATGAACCGAACAATAATTATTATAAAGAAGGGTAAATGCAATGGACAAGAAAAACATTCTGACTTACGAGGGACTCAAGAAACTGGAAGACGAATTAGAGAACTTAAAGGTTGTAAGAAGAAAAGAAGTTTCACAGAAGATCAAAGAGGCAAGAGAGCAGGGAGACTTATCTGAGAATGCTGAGTACGACGCTGCAAAGGATGAGCAGAGAGATATCGAGGCACGTATCGAAGAACTTGAGAAAATCTTAAAGAACGCAGAAGTAGTTGTAGAGGAAGAGGCTGACTTAGATAAAGTAAGCATTGGATGCAGCGTAAAGATCCTTGACTGCGAATTTGATGAGGAATTAGAGTATAAGATTGTTGGTTCTACCGAGGCAAACAGCTTAAAAGGTAAAATCTCAAACGAGTCGCCGGTTGGTAAGGCACTGCTTGGCAAACAGGTAGGTGATACCGTTACTGTCGAGACACCGGCAGGTGAGTTTTCATACAAAGTGCTTTCAATTCACAGAGCAAACTAAGAGATATGACGCAAGGGCAGAATGTCTGTCCGTGGAATAAAACAAGTGGAGGATAAACATGGCAGAGCAGAACAATAACCAGCAGGATTTAAACCAGCTGCTTCAGGTACGTTATGACAAGCTGCATGAACTGCAGGAAAACGGAAAAGATCCGTTTGTCATCACAAAATATGATGTGACAAATCACTCAACCGACATCGTAGAAAATTTTGATACAATGGAAGGCAAACCGGTATCGATTGCCGGCCGTATGATGTTCAAACGTGTGATGGGAAAAGCATCATTCTGCAATATTCAGGATTTAAAGGGACGTATCCAGGTATACGTTGCAAGAGACAATATTGGTGAGGAGATCTACAAAGATTTCAAGAAATCTGATATCGGCGATATCTGGGGCGTAAAGGGATACGCTTTCCGTACCAAAACAGGCGAGATTTCTATCCATGCTGAGGAGATGACACTGCTGTCAAAATCGTTACAGATCCTTCCGGAGAAATTCCACGGACTGACTGATACAGATATGCGTTACCGCCAGAGATATATCGACCTGATCATGAATCAGGAGAGCAAGGAAGTATTCATCAAACGTTCCAAAATCTTAAAAGAGATCCGTAACTTCTTAGCTGACCGTGATTTCATGGAAGTAGAGACTCCGATGCTTGTATCGAATGCAGGTGGAGCAGCAGCAAGACCGTTTGAGACACATTACAATGCCTTAAATGAGGATGTAAAACTGCGTATCTCTCTGGAATTATACTTAAAGAGACTGATCGTCGGCGGACTTGAGCGTGTATACGAGATCGGTCGTGTATTCCGCAATGAGGGTGTTGACACCCGTCATAACCCGGAGTTCACACTGATGGAGCTGTATCAGGCATACACAGACTATGAGGGCATGATGGAACTGACAGAGTCCATGTTCCGTTATCTTGCAGAAAAAGTCTGCGGAAGTACAAAGATCAGCTACAATGGCATCGAGATCGACCTTGGCAAGCCATTTACACGCATGACCATGAACGATGCGATTAAAAAATATACCGGAATCGACTTTGATACCGTAGCAGATGATGCAGCAGCAAAGAAACTTGCTGAGGAGCATCACATTGCATACGAGGAACGCCACAAGAAAGGTGATATTATCAACCTCTTCTTTGAGGAGTTCTGTGAGAAAGAACTGATCCAGCCGACCTTTATCATGGATCATCCGATTGAGATTTCTCCGCTTACCAAGAAGAAACCGAGCGATCCTACCAAGGTAGAGCGGTTCGAGCTTTTCATCAATACATGGGAAATGTGTAACGCATACTCCGAGTTAAACGATCCGATCGACCAGCGTGAGCGTTTCGCAGCACAGGATGCAAATGCAGCAGCCGGTGACGACGAGGCAGAGCACACGGACGAGGATTTCTTAAACGCGTTAGAGATCGGTATGCCGCCAACGGGTGGTATCGGATACGGAATCGACCGTCTTGTGATGTTACTTACAGACAGCGCCGCAATTCGTGATGTTTTACTGTTCCCGACAATGAAGAGCTTGGATAAATAAACCTAGTGTTTATGCGGGATTGAGGCATTTGAGTACGTCAAAGGACGCATTAAAAGACGTATTTTGGCATAGTCATTTACATCAGTATGAAAGAGTACACAATCTGAAAAGAATAAGACTCAATCGAATATGAACTACTAAGAGGACATTTTCTAAAGAAATTTAGAAGATGTCCTCTTTTTGCGTTATGGAGAAAATACGTCATTTGTTATGAAGTCAAAGTGAAAGGAGCACAGCAATGGATGAATCAAAGAAGAAAGATAGATATGAGGATGCAAAAAAGTTTGTAAGATATTCAGATGGTGCAAAGATGTACAGTATGGGAATGACAAAATTTCAAGAAGTGGCTAAGGATGCCAAGGCTTGTTA
>ENA-OQDE01000969-OQDE01000969.1-human-gut-metagenome-genome-assembly--contig:-NODE-969-length-13282-cov-2.092968_pt1 | contig 13282 bp, 12 predicted proteins | sample MGYA00242768_ERZ504595 | MGnify/ENA primary metagenome ERZ504595 (study PRJEB26092, sample SAMD00036307) | human gut metagenome | host: Homo sapiens | study: EMG produced TPA metagenomics assembly of...
CTCGGCGTGAAACAGCCAAACGGCTATACCGAACCGTTATTACACGCCTGGCGTTTACGCGAAAAAGAAAGTCATTAATAGCGTCAAAAAAGCCCCGGCAAGATTTATTGTCGGGGCTATGATAGTAACTGCGGTAGTACATTTATCCCGGAAATAACCGGAGCGATTATCAGGGTTTAACAATATTAAATACCCGTAGCGCATTACTAGCGGGCCTAAAACAACAATATGGACATCTTAACGATACTCTGCGCCTGCGTGTGCGGAACAGAAACCCTTACCCGATATACTTGTTATGCCAGAGGTAGCAATTGCGTTAGCGGCGTACTGTTGCTGTAAAGTATAACGCCTATATTTTACAGTTCAGTCCTCTTTTGCTTATTACAACCTTAAGTATATCAAGCATATAAAGATAATAAGAGACTGAACAATATGGTTACCTGGACCCAAATGTATATGCCGATGGGAGGACTGGGGCTATCCGCTCTGGTCGCCCTGATCCCGATAATATTCTTCTTCGTTGCACTCGCGGTATTACGTCTGAAAGGACATGTCGCTGGAGCAATAACCCTTATATTATCTATCCTGATTGCAATATTCGCCTTTAAAATGCCGATTGATATGGCATTTGCTGCTGCGGGCTATGGCTTTATTTATGGATTATGGCCTATTGCGTGGATTATTGTTGCGGCGGTGTTCCTGTATAAATTAACCGTTGCCAGCGGTCAGTTCGATATTATCCGCAGCTCGGTTATCTCCATCACTGACGATCAGCGTTTGCAGGTGTTACTGATTGGTTTCTCCTTTGGCGCGCTGCTGGAAGGGGCGGCTGGCTTTGGTGCGCCGGTGGCGATTACCGGTGCGCTGCTGGTGGGCCTGGGCTTCAAACCGTTATACGCGGCGGGGCTGTGTCTGATTGCCAATACTGCGCCGGTGGCGTTTGGTGCGTTGGGCGTGCCGATTCTGGTCGCCGGTCAGGTAACGGGAATCGATCCGTTCCACATTGGCGCAATGGCGGGACGTCAGTTACCGTTCCTGTCGGTTCTTGTGCCGTTCTGGCTGGTAGCAATGATGGACGGCTGGAAAGGGGTGAAAGAGACGTGGCCAGCGGCGCTGGTTGCTGGGGGAAGCTTCGCTGTCACTCAGTTCTTTACCTCTAACTATATTGGTCCGGAACTGCCGGATATTACTTCGGCGCTGGTGAGTATCGTCTCACTCGCTTTATTCCTTAAAGTCTGGCGGCCGAAAAATACCGAAACGGCAATCAGCATGGGACAATCCGCAGGTGCGATGGTGGTGAATAAGCCATCTTCTGGCGGTCCCGTGCCTTCAGAATATAGTCTGGGGCAAATCATTCGTGCGTGGTCACCGTTTTTAATCTTAACGGTGCTGGTCACCATCTGGACGATGAAGCCATTTAAAGCGTTATTTGCTCCGGGCGGCGCGTTTTATTCGCTGGTGATTAATTTCCAGATCCCTCATTTGCATCAACAAGTGTTGAAAGCGGCACCCATTGTCGCCCAGCCAACGCCAATGGATGCGGTGTTTAAATTCGACCCTCTCTCTGCTGGCGGCACCGCTATTTTTATTGCAGCGATTATCTCTATCTTCATCCTCGGCGTGGGGATCAAAAAGGTATTGGCGTCTTTGCCGAAACGCTAATTAGCCTGAAGTGGCCGATATTGTCGATTGGCATGGTGCTGGCATTCGCTTCGTCACCAACTATTCCGGTATGTCCACCACGCTGGCGCTGGTACTGGCAGGTACAGGCGTGATGTTCCCGTTCTTTTCGCCATTCCTCGGCTGGCTGGGGGTATTCCTTACCGGCTCGGACACTTCCTCTAACGCCCTGTTTGGTTCACTGCAATCGACCACGGCGCAGCAAATCAACGTCTCTGACACTCTGCTGGTGGCAGCAAACACCAGCGGCGGCGTAACTGGCAAGATGATCTCCCCGCAATCTATCGCCGTGGCCTGTGCCGCGACGGGCATGGTGGGCCGGGAATCTGAACTGTTCCGCTACACCGTGAAGCACAGTCTGATTTTTGCCAGCGTTATCGGCATTATCACGCTGTTGCAGGCGTATGTGTTTACTGGGATGTTAGTCTCGTAAATCAATAATGCCGGATGATCGTTAATATCATCCGGCTTCTTTCTATTCTCGTTTCATTATTCTGGCTAAATAATTGCAAAATTATTTCGCTGTTTATTATCCATGCATAAATAATATTTCATGTTCAGATAACTCGCTAAATAATTAAGGGGGTGAGAATATCTATTTTTTGTCACGCAAAACAAGTCTGTATTAATTGTGTTCGCTTGATGAGCAAACACCGTGCTATCTGTTGCTTTTGCAATCGCAATCGTTAAAACTATCAACAACTTGGGATAGTTACATTGTGAATAATTGTTACTTTTTTGTTTGTTGAATCATTTTATAAATACCCCGTCTGACATCGAATAGGGGATATTCTTATAAATTTCACCTGTTTCGTTATCAATAATGCAGTTTTCTTAAGAATGGAGGAAGTTACTAGAGAAGCTAAAACATAAAACTATTTCCCCAGTTACGAATTTTTTAACTATATTTTGTCACTTGCGTTATTAATGAATAAGAAATTTAAATATAAGAAATCGCTTTTAGCGGCTATTTTAAGCGCAACCCTGTTAGCCGGTTGTGATGGCGGTGGCTCCGGATCTTCCTCCGATACGCCGCCTGTAGATTCTGGAACAGGGTCTTTGCCGGAAGTGAAACCTGATCCAACACCAAACCCGGAGCCGACGCCTGAGCCAACGCCGGACCCAGAACCTACGCCGGAACCGACACCTGATCCAGAGCCAGAACCGGAGCCAGAACCTGTTCCTACGAAAACGGGTTATCTGACCCTGGGCGGAAGCCAGCGGGTAACTGGTGCTACCTGTAATGGTGAATCCAGCGATGGCTTTACATTTACACCTGGTGAGGACGTTACTTGCGTGGCGGGTAACACGACAATTGCCACCTTCAACACTCAGTCAGAAGCTGCGCGTAGCCTGCGTGCGGTTGAAAAAGTGTCGTTTAGTCTTGAGGACGCGCAAGAACTGGCGGCTTCCGACAATAAGAAAAGCAATGCGGTTTCGCTGGTAACGTCCAGTAACAGCTGTCCGGCGAATACAGAACAGGTTTGCCTGACGTTCTCCTCTGTGATCGAGAGTAAACGCTTCGACTCGCTGTATAAGCAAATCGATCTGGCACCGGAAGAGTTCAAAAAGCTGGTCAATGAAGAGGTGGAAAACAATGCCGCGACCGATAAAGCGCCATCCACTCATACTTCACCGGTCGTGCCTGTCACCACGCCGGGAACAAAACCGGATCTGAACGCTTCCTTCGTGTCGGCTAACGCGGAACAGTTTTATCAGTATCAACCTTCGGAAATCATTCTCTCCGAAGCCGACTGGTCGATAGCCAGGGATATGGTGTTGCTGGCGTCAACTACTACACCAATTCAGGCCGTGGCGTGACAGGGGAAAATGGTGAATTTTCCTTTAGCTGGGGCGAAACCATCTCCTTTGGTATCGATACCTTTGAACTGGGGTCAGTGCGCGGCAATAAGTCGACCATTGCATTGACTGAACTGGGTGATGAAGTTCGCGGGGCGAATATCGATCAGCTTATTCATCGCTATTCGACGACCGGGCAAAATAATACCCGTGTTGTTCCGGACGATGTACGCAAGGTCTTTGCCGAATATCCCAACGTAATCAACGAGATTATCAATCTCTCGTTATCCAACGGTGCGACGCTGGATGAAGGTGAGCAAGTTGTTAATCTGCCAAACGAATTTATTGAGCAGTTTAAGACGGGTCAAGCCAAAGAGATCGATACCGCGATTTGTGCGAAAACCGACGGTTGTAACGAGGCTCGCTGGTTCTCGCTGACGACGCGCAATGTTAATGACGGCCAGATTCAGGGCGTTATTAACAAGCTGTGGGGTGTGGATACAAGTTACAAATCTGTCAGCAAGTTCCATGTATTCCATGACTCCACCAACTTCTATGGCAGCACCGGTAATGCGCGCGGTCAGGCGGTGGTGAATATCTCTAACGCGGCCTTCCCGATTCTGATGGCGCGTAATGATAAAAACTACTGGCTGGCCTTCGGCGAGAAACGCGCCTGGGATAAAACGAGCTGGCGTACATTACGGAAGCGCCTTCTCTTGTTGAGCCGGAAAACGTTACGCGCGATACCGCCACCTTTAACCTGCCGTTTATTTCGCTGGGGCAAGTCGGTGAGGGCAAACTGATGGTTATCGGTAACCCGCACTACAACAGCATTTTGCGTTGTCCGAACGGTTACAGCTGGAACGGGGGCGTTAATAAAGACGGGCAGTGTACGCTCAGCGGTGATTCAGATGACATGAAGCACTTTATGCAGAACGTGTTGCGCTATTTGTCCGACGATAAATGGACGCCGGACGCGAAAGCCAGCATGACCGTAGGCACCAACCTGGATACTGTCTATTTCAAACGTCATGGTCAGGTTACAGGAAACAGTGCTGAGTTCGGCTTCCATCCGGATTTTGCGGGTATCTCCGTTGAGCATTTAAGTAGCTATGGCGATCTCGATCCGCAGAAAATGCCGCTGCTGATCCTTAACGGCTTTGAGTATGTGACTCAGGTGGGGGGCGATCCCTATGCAGTGCCTCTGCGTGCAGATACCAGCAAACCGAAGCTGAGCCAGCAGGATGTGACCGATCTGATCGCCTATCTGAACAAAGGCGGTTCGGTGCTGATCATGGAAAACGTGATGAGCAATCTTAAGGAAGAGAGCGCGTCTGGCTTTGTGCGTCTGCTGGATGCCGCAGGCCTGTCAATGGCACTGAACAAGTCGGTGGTGAATAACGATCCGCAGGGTTATCCAGACCGCGTGCGCAGCGTCGAGCGACTGGCATTTGGGTTTATGAACGTTATCCGGTTGTGGAGGGTGAGCTGCCGTACACCATTGATTCCAAAACAGGAAAAGTTACCTGGAAATATCAGATTGATAACAAGCCTGATAAGAAACCGAAACTGGAAGTAGCCAGCTGGCAAGAAGAGGTTGATGGTAAACAGGTAACTCAATTCGCCTTTATCGATGAAGCCGACCACAAAAACGACTGAATCTCTGGATGCTGCGAAGAAGAAAATTCTGGAAAAATTCAAGGGATTAGAGGAGTGTAAGGACTCGACATATCACTACGAAATCAACTGCCTGGAATACCGTCCTGGCACGAACGTTCCGGTTACTGGTGGCATGTATGTTCCGCGCTATACGCAACTGAATCTCAGCGCCGACACTGCAAAAGCGATGGTGCAGGCTGCGGATTTAGGCACCAACATTCAGCGTCTGTATCAGCATGAGCTCTACTTCCGGACCAATGGTCGCAAAGGTGAGCGTCTGAGCAGCGTCGATCTGGAACGTCTGTACCAGAACATGTCGGTCTGGCTGTGGAATGAAATTGAATATAGCTATGACAGCAGCAAGGATGACGAGCTGGGCTTTAAAACGTTCACCGAGTTCCTGAACTGCTACGCCAACGATGCTTACACCAAAGGTACGCTGTGCTCCGCAGAGCTGAAACAATCGCTGATCGATAACAACATGATCTACGGTGAAGGCAGCAAAGCGGGCATGATGAACCCGAGCTATCCGCTCAACTATATGGAAAAACCGCTGACGCGCCTGATGCTGGGTCGTTCCTGGTGGGATCTGAACATCAAAGTTGATGTCGAGAAGTATCCGGGAGCAGTATCGGAAGAGGGGCAGGAGGTTACTGAAAGCATCAGCCTGTACTCGAATCCGACCAAATGGTTTGCGGGTAACATGCAGTCTACTGGTCTGTGGGCTCCGGCTCAAAAAGAGGTCACCATTGAGTCTACTGCATCAGTTCCTGTGACTGTCACCGTGGCGCTGGCCGACGATCTGACCGGACGCGAGAAGCATGAAGTCGCGCTGAACCGTCCGCCAAAAGTGACGAAAACCTATGAGCTGAAAGCCAATGGTAAGGTGAAGTTTACGGTTCCTTACGGTGGCCTGATTTATATCAAAGGCAATAGCTCTACCAATGAATCTGCCAGCTTCACCTTTACTGGCGTGGTAAAAGCACCGTTCTATAAAGACGGCGCATGGAAAAACGATCTGAACTCTCCTGCCCCGCTGGGCGAACTGGAGTCTGCGTCGTTCGTGTATACCACACCGAAGAAGAACCTGAATGCCAGCAATTACACTGGCGGACTGGAGCAATTCGCTAACGATCTGGATACCTTTGCCAGCTCGATGAATGACTTCTACGGTCGTGATGGCGAAAGCGGTAAGCACCGGATGTTTACCTATAAAGCATTGACGGGGCATAAACATCGTTTCGCCAACGATGTGCAGATCTCCATCGGTGATGCGCACTCGGGTTACCCGGTAATGAACAGCAGCTTCTCGACGAACAGCACCACGCTGCCGACGACGCCGCTGAACGACTGGCTGATTTGGCACGAAGTCGGTCATAACGCTGCAGAAACACCGCTGAACGTACCGGGTGCAACTGAAGTGGCGAACAACGTGCTGGCGCTGTACATGCAGGATCGCTATCTAGGTAAGATGAACCGTGTCGCTGACGACATTACCGTCGCGCCGGAATATCTGGACGAGAGCAACGGTCAGGCATGGGCGCGCGGCGGTGCGGGTGACCGTCTGCTGATGTACGCGCAGCTGAAGGAATGGGCAGAGAAAAACTTTGATATCAAGAAATGGTATCCAGAAGGCTCTCTGCCAGCGTTCTACAGCGATCGTGAAGGGATGAAAGGCTGGAACCTGTTCCAGTTGATGCACCGTAAAGCACGCGGCGATGATGTTGGTAAAACCAAGTTTGGCGAAAGAAATTACTGTGCCGAATCCAACGGTAACGCTGCCGACACGCTGATGCTGTGTGCATCCTGGGTCGCTCAGACGGATCTTTCGGAGTTCTTTAAGAAATGGAATCCGGGCGCGAATGCTTACCAGTTGCCGGGAGCGAGCGAGATGAACTTCGAGGGCGGTGTGAGCCAGTCGGCTTACGAGACGCTGGCGGCGCTTAATCTGCCGAAACCGCAGCAAGGGCCGGAAACCATTAATCAGGTTACCGAGCATAAGATGTCAGCTGAGTAAGCCTGTATGCCGGATAAGGCGCTCGCGCCGCATCCGGCATGAAATAAGGCGCATCGGGTTGCGCCAGCTTATCGGGCCTGGAGGAAAGCCATATGGCATACACCCGCAGGCCCGCATCCGGCAAGTTACAACAAACAACCTTTTAACCATGCTTTTTGATGTTTTCAGCAATACCCCGCGGCGATGCCATACTGGCAACCGTCGGAGGTTGATCATCGGCAGTTTTTTGAATGTGGTGATTTGGGCGTTACCCCATCATGCTGCGCCAACAAATGGCGGAGTTTCATGGTGAAATGCCGAGTGCGCAGTCAAAATAAGCCTTGCGCTACCGCGTTCGCACTGCCCACATTGTCAGCAGACCATCCGGATACGTGACAATATTCCGCTGCTCTCCTGGCTGATGCTCAAAGGGCGCTGCCGTGATTGTCAGGCGAAAATCAGCAAGCGTTATCCGTTGGTGGAGTTATTGACGGCACTCGCTTTTTTGCTGGCGAGCTTGGTCTGGCCGGAAGTGGATGGGCGCTGGCGGTGATGATATTATCCGCTTGGCTGATTGCCGCGAGCGTCATTGACCTCGATAACCAATGGCTGCCCGATGTTTTTACTCAGGGCGTATTGTGGACGGGACTAATTGCGGCATGGGCGCAGCAGAGTCCGTTAACACTACAAGACGCAGTCACCGGCGTCCTGGTGGGATTTATCACTTTTTACTCCCTGCGCTGGATAGCCGGAATAGTTCTGCGTAAAGAAGCATTAGGCATGGGCGATGTATTATTGTTCGCTGCGTTAGGTAGTTGGGTGGGGCCGTTGTCGCTACCTAATGTTGCTTTAATCGCCTCATGCTGTGGCCTGATATATGCCGTTATTACAAAAAGAGGATCAACCACACTGCCTTTTGGACCGTGTTTAAGTCTGGGCGGTATAGCAACACTTTATCTACAGGCATTGTTTTAATGATAACAACGTCATTATCAAAGTGACATTTTAACTCTTATTAATAACCTTAGAGATTATTTACCATGTCGATAAAACAAATGCCAGGGAGGGTATTAATATCGCTATTGTTGAGCGTTACAGGATTATTAAGTGGCTGTGCCAGCCATAATGAAAACGCCAGTTTACTGGCGAAAAAACAGGCGCAAAATATCAGCCAAAACCTGCCGATTAAATCTGCGGGATATACCTTAGTGCTGGCACAAAGTAGCGGCACGACGGTAAAGATGACCATTATCAGCGAAGCGGGTACTCAGACCACGCAGACGCCTGACGCCTTTTTAACCAGCTATCAACGACAAATGTGCGCTGACCAACAGTGAAATTAATGCTCACTGAGGGAATTAATTACAGCATAACGATTAATGATACACGTACAGGTAACCAGTATCAGCGGAAACTGGATCGTACCACCTGTGGAATAGTCAAAGCATAACGTCGGTAGATATAAATTGGCGCGGGTTGTTTTTCGTGACGCACGAATTTATCTCATTCAATGGCTGACAAAAATTCGTCACACTCTTAACCAGAGACAATCTCTTAATACAGACAAAGAGCATCTGCGAAAATTGCACGCGGGATGTTCTGGCTCATGCTGCTTATTATTTCTGCAAAAGTGGCGCATTCACTCTGGCGCTATTTCTCCTTTTCTGCGGAATATACGGCGGTTTCCCCATCGGCGAATAAACCGCCCCGTGCAGATGCAAAAACGTTCGATAAAAATGACGTGCAATTAATCAGCCAGCAAAACTGGTTTGGCAAATATCAGCCCGTCGCCGCACCGGTAAAACAACCTGAACCTGTGCCTGTGGCAGAAACACGTCTTAATGTGGTGCTGCGCGGGATCGCCTTTGGTGCCAGACCCGGCGCGGTTATTGAAGAAGGCGGTAAACAGCAGGTCTATTTGCAGGGTGAAACGCTTGGCTCGCACAACGCAGTGATTGAGGAAATCAATCGCGACCATGTGATGCTGCGCTATCAGGGAAAAATAGAGCGCCTGAGCCTGGCAGAAGAGGAGCGTTCCACCGTAGCCGTGACCAACAAAAAAGCCATCAGTGACGAAGCAAAGCAAGCTGTTGCTGAGCCTGCTGCCAGTGCGCCAGTTGAGATCCCGACTGCTGTGCGTCAGGCACTGGCGAAAGATCCGCAGAAAATTTTTAACTATATCCAGCTTACGCCTGTGCGTAAGGAGGGGATTGTCGGTTATGCAGTGAAGCCGGGGGCAGATCGTTCTCTGTTCGATGCCAGCGGTTTCAAGGAAGGCGATATCGCCATTGCGCTAAATCAGCAGGATTTCACTGATCCACGAGCAATGATTGCTCTGATGCGGCAGTTACCTTCAATGGATTCCATTCAACTTACGGTTTTACGCAAGGGTGCGCGCCACGACATTTCCATCGCGCTGCGCTAACCGCATTTAATCCAGGAGAATCATTCATCGTGTTTTGGCGTGATATTACGTTGTCGGTCTGGCGTAAGAAGACAACTGGCCTCAAAACAAAAAAGCGTTTACTGCCGCTGGTGTTGGCAGCGGCATTATGCAGTTCACCGGTCTGGGCGGAAGAAGCCACTTTCACCGCCAATTTTAAAGATACCGACCTGAAATCGTTCATCGAAACCGTCGGCGCTAACCTTAATAAAACCATCATTATGGGGCCGGGCGTACAGGGGAAAGTGAGTATTCGTACCATGACTCCGCTCAATGAACGCCAGTATTACCAGCTATTCCTTAACCTGCTGGAAGCACAGGGGTATGCCGTCGTACCGATGGAAAACGACGTGCTGAAGGTGGTGAAATCCAGCGCCGCGAAAGTCGAGCCACTGCCGCTAGTCGGTGAAGGCAGCAACAACTACGCGGGCGATGAAATGGTCACCAAAGTAGTGCCGGTACGTAATGTGTCGGTCCGCGAATTGGCACCGATTCTGCGCCAGATGATCGACAGCGCAGGCTCAGGCAACGTTGTTAATTACGATCCCTCCAACGTAATTATGCTCACCGGACGCGCCTCCGTCGTAGAGCGCCTGACGGAAGTGATCCAGCGTGTGGATCACGCGGGAAATCGCACTGAAGAGGTGATCCCGCTGGATAACGCCTCGGCTTCGGAAATCGCCCGCGTGCTGGAAAGCCTGACCAAAAACAGCGGCGAGAACCAGCCAGCAACGCTGAAATCTCAAATTGTCGCCGACGAACGCACCAACAGTGTGATTGTCAGTGGTGATCCCGCCACGCGGGACAAAATGCGCCGTCTGATCCGTCGGCTGGACTCAGAAATGGAGCGCAGCGGCAACAGCCAGGTGTTCTATCTCAAATACAGCAAAGCCGAAGATCTGGTCGATGTACTGAAGCAGGTCAGCGGCACGCTCACGGCGGCTAAAGAAGAGGCGGAAGGCACGGTCGGTAGCGGGCGTGAGGTTGTCTCCATCGCCGCCAGCAAACACAGTAATGCCCTGATTGTTACTGCGCCGCAGGACATCATGCAGTCGCTGCAAAGCGTGATTGAACAACTGGATATTCGCCGTGCTCAGGTGCACGTCGAGGCGTTGATCGTGGAAGTTGCCGAAGGTAGCAATATCAATTTCGGCGTGCAGTGGGCGTCGAAAGATGCCGGATTAATGCAGTTTGCTAACGGTACGCAGATCCCTATTGGCACGCTGGGGGCAGCCATTTCTCAGGCGAAACCGCAGAAAGGCTCCACGGTGATCAGTGAAAACGGCGCTACCACCATAAATCCGGATACTAACGGCGATCTCTCCACGCTTGCTCAGCTTCTTTCTGGCTTTAGCGGTACGGCGGTTGGCGTGGTGAAAGGCGACTGGATGGCACTGGTACAGGCGGTCAAAAACGACTCCAGCTCGAACGTGCTCTCCACGCCGAGCATCACCACGCTGGACAACCAGGAAGCCTTCTTCATGGTGGGCCAGGACGTTCCGGTATTAACTGGATCTACCGTTGGCTCCAATAACAGCAATCCTTTCAATACGGTAGAGAGGAAAAAAGTCGGCATCATGCTGAAAGTCACGCCGCAGATTAACGAAGGAAACGCGGTACAGATGGTGATTGAGCAGGAAGTGTCGAAGGTGGAAGGACAGACCAGCCTCGACGTGGTGTTTGGTGAGCGCAAACTGAAAACCACCGTGCTGGCTAACGATGGCGAGCTGATTGTGCTTGGCGGCCTGATGGACGACCAGGCAGGAGAAAGCGTGGCGAAAGTGCCGCTGCTGGGCGATATCCCGTTGATTGGTAACCTGTTTAAATCGACGGCGGATAAAAAAGAAAAACGTAACCTGATGGTGTTTATCCGCCCGACCATTCTGCGTGACGGTATGGCGGCAGACGGCGTGTCGCAGCGCAAATATAACTACATGCGCGCCGAGCAGATCTATCGCGATGAGCAAGGCTTAAGCTGATGCCGCACACCGCGCAGCCGGTACTGCCAGCGCAAAACCAGGCCTTACCGCCGGAAGTACGCGCATTCCTCAATGCCGGGAGAACGCGTTAATGGTGCCTGTAGCACAGGAAACCACCGCTAACACCGTGCGTCTGCCCTACAGTTTCAGCCGTCGGTTTAGCCTGGTGGCATGGTGCGAAGCGTCGCTGGAGATCCTCCACGTTCATCCGCTATCGCTCTCTGTTTTGCAGGAGCTGCAGCGGGGGCTGAACGCGCCTTTACGCTGCGGCAAATCGACGAAGCCGAATTTGAACAGCGGCTGAATGCGGTCTGGCAGCGGGACTCTTCCGAGGCCCGCCAGTTGATGGAAGATCTCGGTTCTGCTGAGGATTTTTTACCCTCGCCGAAGAACTGCCGGAAACGGAAGATCTGCTGGAAAGCGACGACGACGCGCCAATCATCAAACTGATCAACGCTATGCTGGCAGAGGCGATTAAAGAAGGCGCTTCGGATATCCACATTGAGACATTTGAAAAGAGTCTGGTGATCCGTTTTCGCGTTGACGGCACATTACATGAAATGCTGCGTCCGGGGCGCAAACTGGCCTCGCTGCTGGTATCGCGTATCAAGGTGATGGCGCGGCTGGATATTGCCGAAAAGCGCGTACCGCAGGATGGACGCATTGCGCTGCTGCTGGGCGGTCGGGCGATTGACGTGCGTGTCTCCACCATGCCCTCCGCCTGGGGCGAGCGCGTGGTGCTGCGACTGCTGGACAAAAACCAGGCCCGCCTGACGCTGGAGCGTCTGGGGCTGAACCATGAACTGACCGCGCAGTTACGCCAGCTGTTACACAAACCGCACGGCATCTTTCTGGTGACGGGGCCGACGGGTTCCGGCAAAAGCACCACGCTGTACGCCGGATTGCAGGAGCTGAACAACCACTCGCGCAACATTCTCACAGTTGAAGACCCCATCGAATACATGATTGAAGGGATCGGTCAGACGCAGGTCAACACCCGCGTCGGCATGACCTTTGCCCGTGGCCTGCGCGCGATTTTGCGTCAGGACCCGGATGTGGTGATGGTCGGTGAAATCCGCGATACCGAAACCGCAGAAATCGCCGTCCAGGCTTCACTTACCGGACACCTGGTCCTTTCCACGCTGCATACCAACACGGCGGTGGGGGCGATCACGCGTTTGCAGGATATGGGGGTAGAGCCTTTCCTGCTCTCTTCCAGTCTGACGGGCGTGATGGCGCAGCGACTGGTCCGTACGCTGTGCCCCGACTGCCGCCAGGCCCTGCCTGCCACTGACGAAGAAAAACGCCTGCTGGGAATTACCGACGCCCGTACCGTCACTCTGTACCATCCACAGGGCTGTCCCGCCTGTAATCACAAAGGTTTTCGCGGACGTACTGCCATCCATGAGCTGATCGTGGTGGATGCCACATTGCGTGATTTGATCCACCGTCAGGCCGGGGAACTGGAGCTGGAACGTTATGTCCGGCAACACTCTGCGGGCATCCGCAGCAACGGCATTGAGAAAGTGCTCGCCGGAGAAACCTCTCTCGATGAAGTTCTGCGGGTAACCATGGAGGCGTAATGGCACTGTTTTACTATCAGGCGCTGGAGCGTAATGGTCGCAAAACCAAAGGCATGATTGAGCAGATTCCGCGCGTCATGCCCGCCAGTTGTTACGCGGTAAAGATCTCATTCCCGTGCACATTGAAGCCCGGCTGAATGCT
>ENA-OQDE01000972-OQDE01000972.1-human-gut-metagenome-genome-assembly--contig:-NODE-972-length-13227-cov-1.603588_pt1 | contig 13227 bp, 14 predicted proteins | sample MGYA00242768_ERZ504595 | MGnify/ENA primary metagenome ERZ504595 (study PRJEB26092, sample SAMD00036307) | human gut metagenome | host: Homo sapiens | study: EMG produced TPA metagenomics assembly of...
CGAACTGGCTGAAAGGTCAAAAAGTGGAAATCGAACGCGTTCTGGTGAGCCCGTTCCTGCGAGCCGAGCAAACACTGGAAGAAGTAGGGGATTGTCTGAACCTGCCTTCCAGTGCAGAAGTTCTGCCGGAGTTAACGCCCTGCGGCGATGTTGGTCTGGTCAGTGCCTATTTACAGGCGTTGACCAATGAAGGTGTTGCTTCGGTACTGGTGATCTCCCACTTACCCTTAGTCGGTATCTGGTTGCTGAGTTATGTCCGGGCGAAAACGCCGCCTATGTTTACCACCTCGGGCCATTGCCAGCGTAACGCTTGATGAAAGCGGAAACGGCACATTCAACTGGCAGATGAGCCATGTAATCTGAAGATGGCAAAGGCGATTTAATACGCATGCACAAGGCCCGCTGGTGTAAGCTATCGGCCTTCATTTTTCTGGCAATGTTGAATTTATTCAATCTTATTGTACTAATAATGATCCGCTTGTGATCGAATGGTCTTTATTTTATACGGCATGACGCTTTTATTCGTGAGAATTTACATATTGAAAGAGAATTTACTTTTATTCATAAATTATTTTTTCTGGAAGCATTTTTAGGTAAATAATGACTAAGGTGAAAATATTATTGTGTCTTGATTTTATATTAATTATAGTGTTTTAATATTATATCGTTGCGAAATTAATATCACAAGATAGTCATTGCCATGTGATTGTTTTTGACTTTGATTTATTCACTGTATTTTTGCATTTGCCGTTTTTTTTGAACTCATTCTTCATAACTGAGATGAAAAATTTCAGTAATTATTATTCCTGCCTATTAATTAAGTGTTTCTAACTTTGAATGTTAGAAAATCTAAATTGCTTCAGTCATATTAAAATATCAATATGTTCGGCACGCCAAAGAATATTGATTCAAGGGACCTGTTTTTTCAGGATCTGAAAATATGTTCATTGGCTGGTTAAAAGTCGCTGCAAAAAATTGAAGAAGTTCTGCGTCAATATTTCAGTTGGCTTATATTCTAATTATTTATGATTTAAGGACAAATAATGAGTAAGTTTGTAAAAGCAGCAGTTGCCACGGCAATGCTTATGGGGGCGCTGACTTCAGCATCAGTCGTTGCCGCAGGGAATAACGGTACAGTGAGATTTTACGGCACAATTGAAGACTCCCCGTGCTCAATTGTTCCTGACGATCATAAACTGGAAGTGGATATGGGCAGCATCGGTACGGGTTCTTTAACCGGCGGCAAAAAACCACACCAAAAGATTTCCAGATTCGTTTACAGGACTGTAATTTCAATACAGAAACGACAATGTCCACCACATTTACCGGTAATCCATACTCCACTAAAACAGATAACTATTCTTTGTCTAACATGGATAATGGAACTGAAATTCCAAACGTTAGCCTGGTTATCGGTGACCAGCACGGTACAGGTTATGCTATGGGAGCAGAGATTAAGCAACCTATCGTGAAGGACAGTTCAACGGGAAAAGGCAAGCCTAAACAAACTCTGAACTTTAAAGCATGGTTAGTGGGTGAAACGGATGCTGTAACACCAACACCGGCACCGTTTGAAACGCTGACGACGTTCCAGATCACGTATCTCTAATGTATTTCCCCCCATAGCTGCAAAGTTATGGGGTTTATAACTACCAAATAACTAAATTATAAAAAATCATGGATGGATACGCCGATGCCAGAACATTCTTTTCTCCGTTTACGGGGGCTTTCGTGGTGGATTGCTCTGGCAATTTCTGGAAGTCCATTTAATGCCCTGGCAGACGATACCATTCAGTTTGATGGCCGATTTCTTGATTTAAAAGGCAATACCAAAATTGATTTGGGCCGTTTTTCGCAAAAAGGCTATGTAGAACCGGGAAAATATAACTTACGTGTTCATGTAAATAATCAGCCGTTACCTGACGACTACGATATCTACTGGTACGCAACTGAAAACGATCCGAATAAATCATATGCCTGCTTATCGCCAGAGCTGGTTGCCCAGTTTGGTCTGAAGGAAGATATTGCGAAAAATGTGCAATGGATCCGCGATGGCCAGTGTCTGAATACGGCGCTTTTAGCAGGTACAGAAATTAGCGGCGATTTAGGCCAGTCTGCACTCCTTGTTTCTGTACCGCAGGCTTATCTGGAATATACCGACAGCGAGTGGGACCCGCCTTCGCGCTGGGATGACGGTATCCCTGGCTTATTGCCGATTACAGTATCAACGCGCAAACCCGACATGAAAATGGGGTGATGACACTAACGACATCAGCGGTAATGGTACGGTCGGCGTTAACGTTGGGCCGTGGCGCTTACGAGCTGACTGGCAGAGCGATTATCAGCATAGCCGCAGTAACGATGACGGCGACACCGACGATAGCGGTACGCAAAAAACTGGGAGTGGAGCCGTTACTACGCCTGGCGCGCCTTGCCGTCATTAAAAGCCAAACTTTCGCTGGGTGAAGATTATCTCAACTCCGATATTTTGATGGCTTCAGTTACATTGGCGGCAGCATCAGTACCGATGATCAAATGTTACCGCCAAACCTGCGCGGCTACGCACCCGATATTTCAGGTGTTGCACACACTACCGCTAAAGTGACCGTAACCCAAATGGGCCGTGTCATTTACGAAACCCAGGTGCCCGCAGGGCCATTCCGCATTCAGGATATTGGCGATTCCGTCTCTGGCACGCTGCATGTCCGCATTGAAGAACAAAACGGCCAGGTACAGGAATACGACGTCAGCACGGCGTCCATGCCGTTCCTGACTCGCCCCGGCCAGGTGCGTTACAAAGTGACAATGGGGCGTCCGCAAAACTGGGACCATCAGGTTGCAGGTAGCTTCTTCTCGGGCGGCGAGGCATCGTGGGGAATTGCCAATGGCTGGTCGCTCTACGGCGGTGCGTTAGCCGATGAAAACTACCAGTCGGCGGCGCTGGGCCTCGGTCGTGACCTGGCGCTGCTAGGCGCGTTAGCGTTTGATGTCACTCACTCTCGTGTTCAACTCGACGATAACAGCGTGTATGGCAACAAAACGCTGGACGGCAACTCTTATCGCGTCAGCTATGCCAAAGATTTTGATGAACTCAACAGTCGGGTGACGTTTGCTGGATACCGATTCTCTGAAAAAAACTACATGACCATGAGCGAGTATCTGGATGCGAACGACGACGACCGGGCGCGCACCGGTAACGACAAAGAGATGTATACGGTCACCTATAACCAGAACTTCACGGATGCGCGCGTTTCGGTCTATCTCAACTATTCCCACCATACCTACTGGGATCGCCAGGATCAGACCAACTACAACATGATGCTTTCTCATTATTTCAATTTAGGAAGCCTTCGCAACCTGAGCGTTTCTCTGACCGGTTATCGCTACGAATACGATAAAAGTGCCGACAAGGGTGTTTATCTGTCCTTAAGTTTGCCGTGGGGCGACAACAGCACCATCAGTTACAACGGCAACTATGGCAGCGGTGCCGACAGCAATCAGGTGAGCCTGTACCACCGCATTGATGACGCCAGCCACTACACGGTAAGCGCCGGAACCAGCGAAAACCACAGCAGCGTGGATGGCTACTACAGCCACGATGGTACTCTGGCAAAAGTTGATCTCAGTGCCAACTACCATGAAGGGCAATACACCTCAGCAGGGATCTCTTTACAGGGCGGGGCAACGTTGACGCTCACGGCGGGGCGCTGCATCGTACACAAAACATGGGCGGTACACGTCTGTTAATCGACGCTGATGGCGTTGCTAATGTGCCGGTTGAAGGTAATGGTTCCGCCGTTTATACCAACATTGTTCGGCAAAGCGGTGGTGGCAGATGTGAATGATTACTACCGCAACCAGGCTTATATCGATTTGAACAAACTGCCGGAAAACGCCGAAGCCACGAAATCAGTGGTTCAGGCAACGCTGACGGAAGGCGCTATTGGCTACCGTAAATTTGCGGTGATCAGCGGTGAGAAGGCGATGGCAGTGCTGCGCTTGCAGGATGGCAGCCATCCGCCATTTGGGGCGGAAGTGAAAAACGATAATCAACAACAAGTTGGATTAGTTGATGACGAAGGTAATGTTTATCTGGCAGGCGTTAAACCGGGTGAACATATGACCGTTTTCTGGGAGGGTGAATCTCACTGCGATATCAGCCTGCCAGACCCGTTACCGAATGACCTGTTCAATGGCTTGTTGTTGCCATGCCAGCAAAAGGGGGAAGTGCTCCCGTCATACCGCATGATATTCAACCCGTCATTCAGGAGCAGACACAACAGGTGACACCAATGGAACCGCCGATGTCTGTTTCATCGAACCAATAACGTGATTAAGGAATGATCCATGACTAAACATCTCTCTGCCAAAACATTGACAACGGTACTGTCGTTACTGGCAGCAACGGTAAGTTTTTCTGCTCAGGCGTCAGTAACGCCCGATCGTACTCGCCTGATTTTTAATGAAAGCGATAAATCTATCAGTGTGACGCTGCGTAATAACGACCCCAAACTGCCTTATCTGGCGCAAAGCTGGATTGAAGATGAAAAGGGCGTCAAAATCAGCTCGCCGCTGGCGGTATTGCCGCCCGTACAGCGCATTGATGCAATGATGAATGGTCAGGTAAAAATTCAGGGCCTGCCGGATATTCATAAATTACCTGCCGATCGGGAATCGATGTTCTATTTCAACGTGCGCGAAATTCCGCCGAAATCGAACAAATCCAACACGCTGCAAATCGCCCTTCAGACGCGTATCAAACTTTTCTGGCGACCGAAAGCTCTGGAAAAAAACACCACGCAAAACCCGTGGCAGCATAAAGTGACCTTAACCCGCAACGGTCAGGAATTTACTGTCAATAACCCGACGCGTATTACGTCATTTTCAGTAATGCCAGCGCACAGAAAAATGGCAATCCGGCAGCCGGTTTCTCGCCAATAGTGATGTCGCCGAAAACCTCTGCTCCGCTGAATGTGAAGATGGGTAGCGTACCGGTACTGACCTATGTCAACGACTATGGCGCACGGATGCCGCTCTTTTTCACCTGCAACGGTAACAGTTGCCAGGTTGATGAAGAGCAGAGCCGCAAAGGCTGAGGCCGGGAGTGTGAGATGAAACGACTACTTTGGCCGGGCTGGAGGAGTGCTGCTTACGGGCAGTGCTCTTGCCGGTGAAACGAAAAGTGTGCCATTGACATTGCGCGTACTGGTAGACCCACCACCTCCTTGTACCGTAAAAGGCAGTAACGTCGATTTTGGTGATGTGATCATCAAAAAAATCAATGGTACTGAATATCGCAAAAGATGCAGGTTATACCCTGAACTGTGCCAATAGCCTGAGCGATGACCTTCAGATGCAGTTTAAGGGCACAACCACCACGATCAATGGCGAAACGGTGTTAAGCACGGGAATTACCGGGTTTGGCATTCGTATTGAAAATGCAGCAGATAACTCTCTGTTTGCGATTGGCGACAATACCTGGACTCCATTTAGCGTCAGTAGCCAGCCACAACTAAAAGCAGTGCCAGTCAAACAGAATGGCGTGACGCTGACAGGCGCACAGTTTAACGCCAGCATGACAATGGTGGTGGATTACCAATGAAACGACTCTCGTTAATTTTATTATCCGCTTTTTGCACCATAACGCATGCCGCACCGGAAGATATCACCTTCACGGGTACGTTGATCGAACCTCCGGTCTGCACCGTCAGCAATGGCGATGATATTGAGATCCAGTTTATCGACGTCATTATCGACAATATTGACGGGGTTAATTACCGCAAAGATGTTCCGTACCAGATAACGTGTGACCCTGATATTACCGATGACGCCTGGGTAATGACGCTAACCTGGACCGGTACACAGACCAACTATAACGATGCGGCGATTCAGACGGATGTCACGGGATTAGGGATTGAACTCCAGCAAAACGGTCAGCCCGTTAAGCTGAATACCCCGCTTAACGTGACACCCGCCAACCTGCCGAAGTTGAAGGCCGCACCTGTAAAAGCTTCCGATGCCACGCTGACTGACGGTAACTTTTCCGCTTACGCCACATTGCAGGTGGATTATCAATGAACAAACTGAAGAAATATCAATGTATCAGGGTGCAAACCCTTCTGTTGGGCGGTGTGCTGGTGCTGGTGAGTCATTCAGCACTGGCAGCTAATAATTTGCATTTTTACGGCAACCTGATGAGCAAAACCTGTACTCCGGTGGAACAGGCTGGAACGTTGGCAGAGGTACAGTTTGCTGATATCAGCTACAAAGATTTGATGGTGCGCGGTCAGTCCGATCGTGTACCGGTGGTTTTTCGCCTGAAAGATTGCCGTGGGCCAGCGCAGTACAGCGTAAAAGTTACCCTGACCGGAACAGAAGACAGTGGACAACCGGGGTTCCTCGCTCTGGATGGTACCTCTGGCGCACAGGGCGTAGGCATTGGTATGGAAACTACTGATGGTACTGCTGTTGCTATTAATAACACGACGGGGGTGACCTTTGTGCTGAATGATGGCAATAACAGTCTTAATTTCAGAGCATGGTTACAGGTAAAAGAGGGTCGTGAAGTAACGCCCGGTGATTTTACCGCCCAGTTAACCGCAACGTTTGAGTATATTTAAATGAAAAAATACGCTATTTTTGGGGCTTGCTGATATTGCTCATTGTCAGTACCGGAGCACAGGCGTCGGTTTATGTCGCAACAATGTATACACCAGTAGGGTATGCAAGCCACTCAACGAAGATAGTTTATTATCTTGATGTTCTTACCCCCGATAGCGTCAATCATGGTGTTTATGCGACACCCGGTACCTACGGTGCGGTCATGGGATGGTTAGATATGCAAAGCTGGACGGGGCCTGGTCCTGCACCATCATTAAAGGTCATATCGATGACGGAGATATCCAAATCATCTTGCCCGGGGCTTGCAGAGTATGACAATGGTGCACAAAGGACGATCTGGACGTGTTATGAGATGCAAATTGAAGTCTGGAAAGAAGACACTAACGTTCATGGCTGCCCGTGGCTGGTATCGACACATGGAGACAGCATTGATCGTCTTGATCCCGGTCCGGGAACCTATTCCGGACGCACAGTCAGTAACTCTTCTTGTCCACCTATACCGTTAGGGCCTTATGATGTCTCCTGGAATGAAAGTCGGGTTGTGCGTGATAAGACGTTAGCGCTCCAGTCTACCGGCGGGATAATTGAAAAAACGCTCTCCACCTACCTGATGAAAGACGGCAAACTGTGTGACGGCAGCAAATTTGGTGATACTGACGATCGTGGTGCTTATTGTCGTTGGGTGTCGCAGATGCTCACCTTCACCTCATCGGGCTGTGACAATGCCAAAGTGACGGTAACACCAAATCGTCACCCCATTACCGACAAAGAGCTTCATGATATGGTGCTTCGCGTGGATACCACCTCGCGGCAACCTATTGATTCTACCTGTCGATTCCAGTACGTACTGAATATGCTGTAGTAGCTCGTCGTTGTGCACTGATGCCTGATGCGACGCTGACGCGTCTTATCAGCCTAAGAAATGAATCACAATTTATTGAATTATCACATTTTATCGGCCGGATAAGGCAACGCCGCATCCGGCATTCAATGCCAGCATTCACGGTAATTCCGGCGGCAACCACTCATCCACTTCAATCAACACCAGCAATGCCGCATCACCACCGTACTCTTTTGGTGCCTGGTGAAATGCCATCACATGCGGATGCTGCGCCAGCCACAGCGGCGTTTGCTGCTTCAAAATATGCTTCCCATGACCATGCATCACGCAGGCACAAAACACATGTTCGCGGCGGCAGGCAGCAATCAATGCGCCTAATTCCTGCTTGGCTTGCAGCTGCGTCAAACCGTGCAAATCCAAAAACAGCTCCGGTGAATAATCGCCACGGCGTAACTTCTTCGCCTCAAAATGGCTTACATCCGGGCGAACATATTTCACCGGACCTTCGGTATTCAATAACGGCTGAAACTCATCGGAAAAATAATGGCTGGCATCAGCCTGCTCCTGAATCAACCGTTTAACCGGCACTTCGCTGACTTTTTTACGCTGCGGTCGGTGGACAATCGTGTCCTGCTTAATCTTGCGAGTCCCCGCCATCAACTGGCGAAACAGAGCCTGGTCCTCCTCGCTAAGTGTTGTTTTCTTTTTCATTTATGTGTCTCTATTTCTAATTTTCCTACAGTTTACCCGACTCGTAGCACAATCGATCGTTTTAAACGTATTTTTCCTCACTCACCGCGCGTGAATGCTGATTTATCGTCATCTTCATGGCAAACTAGCCGCCGAAATTAATGCGACCATGCCCTGGAGGAATACGTGGATAAAATTTTCGTTGATGAAGCAGTAAATGAGCTGCAAACCATTCAGGACATGTTGCGCTGGTCGGTGAGCCGCTTCAGCGCGGCAAATATCTGGTACGGTCACGGCACCGATAACCCGTGGGATGAAGCCGTGCAACTGGTGTTGCCTTCGCTCTACCTGCCGCTGGATATCCCGGAAGATATGCGCACCGCGCGTCTGACCTCCAGCGAAAAACACCGTATTGTTGAACGCGTGATCCGCCGCGTCAATGAACGCATTCCGGTGGCTTACCTGACTAACAAAGCGTGGTTCTGCGGTCATGAATTTTACGTCGATGAACGTGTGCTGGTGCCGCGCTCGCCGATTGGTGAACTGATCAACAATAAATTTGCCGGACTTATCAGCAAGCAACCGCAGCACATTCTGGATATGTGCACCGGAAGCGGCTGCATTGCGATTGCCTGTGCTTATGCCTTCCCGGAAGCGGAAGTCGACGCGGTAGATATCTCTCCCGACGCGCTGGCGGTGGCTGAACAGAACATCGAAGAACACGGTCTGATCCACAACGTCATCCCGATTCGCTCCGATCTGTTCCGTGATTTGCCGAAAGTACAGTACGACCTGATCGTCACTAACCCGCCGTATGTCGATGCGGAAGATATGTCCGACCTGCCAAATGAATACCGCCACGAGCCGGAACTGGGCCTGGCATCTGGCACCGACGGCCTGAAACTGACGCGTCGCATTCTCGGTAACGCGGCAGATTACCTCGCTGATGATGGCGTGCTGATTTGTGAAGTGGGCAACAGCATGGTACATCTTATGGAACAATATCCGGATGTTCCGTTCACCTGGCTGGAGTTTGATAACGGCGGCGATGGTGTGTTTATGCTCACCAAAGAGCAACTGCTGGCGGCCCGTGAACATTTCGCGATTTATAAAGATTAAGTAAACACGCAAACACAACAATAACGGAGCCGTGATGGCTGGAAACACAATTGGACAACTCTTTCGCGTAACCACCTTCGGCGAATCGCACGGGCTGGCGCTCGGCTGCATCGTCGATGGTGTTCCGCCAGGCATTCCGCTGACGGAAGCGGACCTGCAACATGACCTTGATCGTCGTCGCCCTGGGACATCGCGCTATACCACCCAGCGCCGCGAGCCGGATCAGGTCAAAATACTCTCCGGTGTTTTTGAAGGTGTTACTACCGGCACCAGCATTGGCTTGTTGATCGAAAATACCGACCAGCGTTCTCAGGATTACAGCGCCATTAAAGACGTTTTCCGTCCAGGCCATGCCGATTACACCTACGAACAAAAATACGGCCTGCGCGATTATCGCGGCGGTGGACGTTCTTCCGCCCGCGAAACCGCCATGCGCGTGGCGGCAGGGCGATTGCCAAAAAATATCTCGCCGAGAAATTTGGTATTGAAATCCGCGGCTGCCTGACCCAGATGGGCGACATTCCGCTGGAAATCAAAGACTGGTCGCAGGTTGAACAAAATCCGTTCTTCTGCCCGGACCCGGACAAAATCGACGCGTTAGATGACTGATGCGCGCGCTGAAAAAAGAGGGCGACTCCATCGGCGCGAAGTCACCGTTGTAGCCAGTGGTGTCCCCGCCGGACTTGGCGAGCCGGTTCTTTGACCGCCTGGATGCGACATCGCCCATGCGCTGATGAGCATCAACGCGGTGAAAGGCGTGGAAATTGGCGACGGTTTTGACGTAGTGGCGCTGCGCGGCAGCCAGAATCGCGACGAAATCACCAAAGACGGTTTCCAGAGCAACCATGCGGGCGGCATTCTTGGCGGCATCAGCAGCGGGCAGCAAATCATTGCTCATATGGCGCTGAAACCGACCTCCAGCATTACCGTGCCGGGGCGCACCATTAACCGCTTTGGCGAAGAAGTTGAGATGATCACCAAAGGCCGTCACGATCCTTGTGTCGGGATCCGCGCGGTGCCGATCGCTGAAGCGATGCTGGCGATCGTTTTAATGGATCACCTGCTACGGCAGCGGGCGCAAAATGCCGATGTGAAGACTGATATTCCACGCTGGTAAAAAATGAACAAAACCGCGATTGCGCTGCTGGCCCTGCTTGCCAGTAGCGCCAGCCTGGCAGCGACGCGTGGCAAAAAATAACCCAACCTGTGCCGGGTAGCGCACAATCGATAGGCAGTTTTTCTAATGGTTGTATCGTCGGCGCTGACACGCTGCCGATACAGTCCGAACATTATCAGGTCATGCGTACCGATCAGCGTCGCTATTTCGGACACCCGGATCTGGTGATGTTTATCCAGCGTCTGAGTAGCCAGGTGAGCAATCTGGGCATGGGGACGGTGCTGATTGGCGATATGGGGATGCCTGCTGGTGGGCGTTTCAACGGCGGTCACGCCAGCCACCAGACCGGACTGGATGTCGATATCTTCCTGCAACTGCCAAAAACACGCTGGACCTCCGCGCAGCTATTGCGCCCACAAGCGTTAGATTTAGTTTCCCGCGACGGTAAACACGTTGTCTCCACGCTGTGGAAGCCGGAAATTTTCAGCTTGATCAAACTCGCCGCCCAGGACAAAGACGTCACGCGCATTTTTGTTAATCCGGCGATTAAACAACAACTTTGCCTTGATGCGGGCACCGATCGCGACTGGTTGCGCAAAGTGCGACCCTGGTTCCAGCATCGTGCGCATATGCATGTACGATTACGTTGTCCTGCCGATAGTCTGGAGTGTGAAGATCAACCTTTACCGCCACCGGGCGATGGTTGCGGGGCAGAACTGCAAAGCTGGTTTGAACCTCCAAAACCGGGAACAACAAAGCCTGAGAAGAAGACACCGCCTCCGTTGCCGCCTTCCTGCCAGGCGCTACTGGATGAGCACGTGATCTAATGGAAACGTTTAATAGCTTGTTTATGGTTTCCCCGCTGTTGCTGGGAGTTCTCTTTTTTGTCGCCATGCTGGCGGGATTTATCGACTCGATTGCCGGTGGCGGTGGGTTACTCACTATTCCGGCATTGATGGCGGCGGGGATGTCTCCCGCTAACGCGCTGGCAACCAATAAACTGCAAGCCTGCGGCGGCTCTATTTCTGCCACTATCTACTTTATTCGCCGCAAAGTGGTTAGTTTAAGCGATCAGAAACTCAATATCGCCATGACCTTTGTCGGCTCAATGAGCGGCGCATTGCTGGTGCAGTATGTTCAGGCTGATGTCTTACGGCAGATTTTGCCCATTCTGGTGATTTGTATCGGCCTCTATTTCTTGCTGATGCCAAAGCTGGGTGAAGAAGATCGCCAGCGCCGGATGTACGGTTTACCCTTCGCGTTAATTGCCGGTGGCTGCGTCGGTTTTTATGACGGATTCTTTGGTCCGGCAGCGGGATCGTTTTACGCGCTGGCCTTTGTTACGCTGTGCGGATTCAACCTCGCCAAAGCCACGGCTCACGCCAAATTACTCAACGCAACGTCAAATATCGGCGGTTTACTGCTGTTTATTCTCGGCGGCAAAGTGATTTGGGCGACGGGCTTTGTGATGCTGGTGGGGCAGTTCCTCGGCGCGCGCATGGTTCAAGACTGGTGTTGAGCAAAGGACAAAAGCTAATCCGCCCGATGATCGTTATTGTCTCGGCGGTGATGAGTGCCAAATTACTTTATGATAGCCACGGACAGGAGATCCTCCACTGGTTGGGGATGAACTAATGAACAGTACACACCACTATGAGCAGTTGATTGAGATTTTTAATAGCTGCTTTGCCGATGAATTTAATACCCGTCTGATTAAAGGCGACGACGAACCGATCTATCTTCCTGCTGATGCGGAAGTACCGTATAACCGAATCGTCTTTGCTCATGGCTTTTATGCCAGCGCAATTCATGAGATTTCGCACTGGTGTATTGCCGGGAAAGCGCGCCGTGAGCTGGTTGATTTCGGCTACTGGTATTGCCCGGACGGACGCGATGCCCAGACGCAAAGCCAGTTTGAAGATGTTGAAGTGAAGCCGCAGGCGCTCGACTGGTTGTTCTGTGTGGCGGCGGGATATCCGTTTAACGTCAGTTGCGACAATCTGGAAGGCGACTTCGAACCGGATCGTGTGGTATTTCAACGGCGAGTACATGCGCAGGTGATGGATTATCTGACAAATGGCATTCCCGAGCGTCCGGCACGCTTCATTAAAGCATTACAAAATTATTATCACACGCCGGAACTTACGGCGGAACAGTTCCCGTGGCCGGAAGCGCTCAACTAAAGCCAGCGCCACGTTTTACAATGAGGAAAGAAGATGATCGCGGAGTTTGAATCACGCATTCTGGCATTAATCGACGGTATGGTTGACCATGCCAGTGATGATGAGTTGTTTGCCAGTGGGTATTTGCGTGGCCACCTGACATTAGCCATCGCAGAACTGGAAAGTGGTGATGACCACTCCGCCCAGGCGGTACATACAACCGTTAGCCAGAGTCTGGAAAAAGCCATTGGTGCCGGTGAGTTGTCGCCGCGTGACCAGGCGCTGGTGACCGATATGTGGGAAAACCTGTTTCAGCAGGCGTCACAGCAGTAAGTAATGTGCCGGATAAGGCGTTCACGCCATATCCGGCAAGCAATGCCAGAGCAGATTACCCCGCCTTAACCGCTTTCCCTTTCAACAATTTCCGCACCCATAACCGATTCGGATTTAACGCCGCCAGCTACTGGCATCCATCGGAATCGGTTCGTTGCTCATCTGCGCCGCCAGAATCTCGGCACACAGCGGGGCAGAACATAAACCGCGAGAACCCAAAGCAGCAACCATAAAGAGATCGTCATAAACCGGTGCGCTTACCGCTCATCTTTCTGCTCCGCCAGCGACGCATATTCCACGAGTGTAGCGTCATAATCGGGAACATTGCCTACCATTGGCAGATG
>ENA-OQDE01000973-OQDE01000973.1-human-gut-metagenome-genome-assembly--contig:-NODE-973-length-13222-cov-3.757617_pt1 | contig 13222 bp, 10 predicted proteins | sample MGYA00242768_ERZ504595 | MGnify/ENA primary metagenome ERZ504595 (study PRJEB26092, sample SAMD00036307) | human gut metagenome | host: Homo sapiens | study: EMG produced TPA metagenomics assembly of...
AATCCGGGTTCATATATTCAATTGAATAACCGATTTTTCTTTGGGCTGGAATTATCACTCACTTTATAATGTTTAGGAAGTTATGAAAAAATATTTAATATATTTGTTTACATTGGCAAGTACCTTTTGATAGGATGCGATTCGTTCAGGGACATGTCTGGCACAGCAGAAGTGAATCCTATCACAGTGGATGTATATTTGGATATTACCGTTGAAAATATATCCACACTGAAAGATCTGACTGTAAAGTTCGACAATTACGATGAAGATTTACATTATGTAAAAGAAGTAACTGATAATAGTGTGAAAGTTGACGGAATTATCCCCGGAATTTATTCGGTAACAGTATCCGGTACAGCGATCGATACAGAAAACAATGAATACTACATCAATGGCAATTCTGTAAATGCGGCATTATTTAAGCATGGTAGCGCATTGAATATTGAAGTACAAGGGCTTAAAGTGAGCCCATTAATATTCAAGGAGATTTATTATTGCGGTAGCCGTCCGGAAAAAGGAGGAGTCTATTTCCGAGACCAGTTCTATGAGATATACAATAACTCTGCTGACATTTTGTATTTGGACGGTATTTATTTCGCAAATTTAACTCCGGGTACAGCTACCACTAAATTACCTATTTGGCCGGAAGCGGACGGTAATAATTATGCATATGGAGAACGTGTGTGGAAATTTCCAGGAAATGGAACCGAATATCCGTTAGCGCCAGGTGAATCTTGCATCATTTCTCAATTTGCCGCTAACCATCAGTTGGACATCTATAACCCTCAAAGTCCTATAGACGGCAGTAGTTCTGAGTTTGAGTTTAATATGAATAATCCAAACTTCCCTGACCAGGCAGCTTATGATATGCAACATGTTTTCTACCAAGGAAAAGCAGAGATGGGAAGTATACCACAATATTTGACATCCGTATTCGGAGGTGCTTATGTGATTTTTCGTGTTCCTGAAGGAGAAGCTTGGGATCCGGTCAACGATGAAAATATGAAGACAACAGATCTTAGCAAACCGAACAGCAATGTTTATTATGCAAAAATACCTATTAAATATGTATTGGATGCTGTTGAAGCAGTAAACAATGAGTCAAAGATGAATGCAAAACGTGTCCCCGGTGTACTTGATGCAGGTATTACTTGGGTAGGAGCTACTTATTGCGGTTTAGGTATTGCTCGCAAATTGTCCACAGACGAAGAAGGTAATCCTATTATTCGCGAAGAAACAGGTACATATATATATCAGGATACAAACAACAGTACGGATGACTTTGAACGTGGCGTTGTTCCTGTAATGCGTCGTAATGGAGCAAAAATGCCTTCATGGAATCACACATTGTAATAATTAACTAAAAAGACAGAACAATGAAAAAACAATATATGAACTATATGAAAAGCTGCCTGCTGGTAATGATAGCCTGCCTTGTAAGTATGGTGGGAGCGGCACAGGGCTTCTCTCCCGCCGCTATGGAACAATTGAAAACAAGACGACTATGGTCTCATTCACAGAATGCTGCCGGTATGCCATTCGATGATATTCAGAATTATTCGAATGTTATATTGGGATATGACTTACAGGACGGAAACTATTGCCGTCCGCAAGAGGGGCAGAAAGAGGCTATCGTAGGTGTATCCAGTGAAGGCTTTATCAATCTGAAAAATGCATATGTGTGGGGAGCATTTAATTTTGCACAAAAAAAATCTGACAGATGCCGGATATAACGCCTCCATTGCCGATCCATTCAGGGGAATGCCTTACTATGTCGCAGACCAGCACTTAAGCAAATGGAGAAATCAATATTACGATCTGAAGTTTCGTGCAGCTACTCCTTTACTTGGTAATCATTGGGCATTGGGGTTGGAAGGTAATTATGTAGCTACATTAGCTGCCAAACAGCGCGACCCGCGTGTGGATACCCGTTTTATACGCTGGGACTGACGCCGGGGATTACTTACAAGTTGAATAATTCACACAAGTTTGGTGCAAGTTTCAAGTATAGTTCTATCAAGGAAGACTCAAGAATGAGTAATGTCAACTCTTATGTGGATCAGGACTATTATATATTATACGGTTTGGGAACAGCCATAAAAGGAATAGGCAGCGGTGTAACCAGCAATTATATTGGAGACCGTTTCGGTGGAGCTCTCCAGTACAACTTCAGTATGCCCTCTTTCAATTTACTGCTTGAGGGCAGTTACGATGTAAAAGCGGAAACTGTTCAGCAGAGCTATACGACTCCTAAAAAAATAGCCGGTGTAAAAGATAAAACTGCTCATGTTTCTTTAACGATGATTCAGGAAGGAAAGGACTATACCAATTATATGAGAACCACATATACAAATCGTAACATCGATGGTATTCAGTATATTTCTCAACGCGATAACTCTGAATCACAAAGTGGCTGGGTGGAATTATATAATAACATCCGTTCTACGTACAAGGCACAAACCGCTTCTCTTAATTATGCATTAAGCAGAAACCGCGGGAATGAATATAGTTGGAAAGCAGAATTAAATGTGAATTATACCAAGCAAGACGATGAATATTTAATGCCTAATTCTGTACAGAATGCAGAAAATTTATCTTTAGGCTTAGGTGGCAAAAAAAATTTTGTTTTAGGCAATAGTTTGAATCGCAGGCTTTTAATAGATGTTCATGTTGCGTATAACAATAATCTGGGAGGTGAATATGTATATGGTGGCAGCCATGCAGACTATCCAACTGTAACCGAATTACAACAAGGGCTGACTAATTATTATACCTGTGATTACTATCGTATTGGCGGGTCGATAACGTATTCGCAACAAGTCAGAGAAAACAGACGTATGAACTTATTTGCAAAAGTTGTATTCGATCGTGTAAATACCTCTGACTATGATTATGATGGGCGTACTCATTTATCGATAAGTTTAGGATGTAATTTTTAATGCTACATAACGAAATCTATATTACAAAACATGCGTAAATTAATAACTGGAAGTTTGATGCTCTGCAGCATATTATCTCTGCGGGCACAGACATTTGTTAAACCGGCTGTGAAAGTAAAGGACACCTCTTTTGCTGTAATTACAGATAAAGGGACATTTCAGGCTTGTGAAGCCGAGCTTAAAGCCTATCAGGAGATTCTAGGAATGGAAGGGTTGCCTACGTTCATCGTATACAATGAATGGAATAAACCGGAAGATGTAAAGAAAGTTATTGTTAAGCTCTACAAAAAGGATAAATTGGAAGGAGTGGTATTTGTCGGTGATATCCCTATTCCAATGCTCCGCAAAGCCCAGCATATGACTTCCGCTTTTAAAATGGATGAGAAAAACAATGACTGGAGAGATTCTTCAGTGCCCAGCGACCGTTTCTACGATGATTTCGACCTACAATTCGATTTTTTGAAACAGGACAGTGTCGAAAATAATTTCTTCTATTATAATTTGGCTATAAAATCTCCACAGCAAATTCGGTGTGACATATATTCTGCACGTGTCAAAGCTGTTGATAACGGCGAAGAACCGCATGCGCAAATCAGCCGCTATTTTAAAAAAAGTGGTGGCTGAGCACCAGATAAACAATAAATTAGACCAATTCTTCTCCTATACAGGTGATGGCTCTTACTCTAACTCATTGACTGCATGGACACCGGAAACCTTTACTATTCGCGAACAAATGCCGGGCGTATTCGATAAAGAGGGACGGGCCCGTTTCATCCGTTATAATTTCAGCGATTATCCCAAGGACGATGTCATTAATATGCTGAAACGCACAGATCTGGACTTGTCTATTTTTCATGAGCATGGTATGCCCGAACGTCAATATCTTTCCGGTAGTCCCGCTACTAATAGGTGGAATGCTCATGTAGATGCAATGAAGTACTATTATCGTGGTTTAGCGCGTAGAAAGCAAAACAACAAAAAGTCTTTCGACGAAATGCTGGATATGATGAAAAACACATACGGTTTGGACACTACTTGGATTGCAGGCTATGATGATCCCAAAGTAATTGCAGAAGATTCTTTACTAGACCTGCGCACCGGTATTATCCTGTCGGAAGTTACAGAGTTTAAGCCTAATAGCCGTATGGTAATTTTCGATGCATGCTATAATGGTGATTTCCGGGAAAAAGATTACATTGCCGGACGTTATATCATGTCGGAAGGAAAATGCGTAACTACTTTTGCCAATTCAGTCAATGTACTGCAAGATAAAATGGCAAACGAGATGCTCGGCCTGTTAGGTATGGGAGCACGAGTGGGGCAATGGGCTAAATTGACGAATATTCTCGAATCGCACATTACCGGTGACCCTACTCTACGTTTTCAATCTATCAATGAGGTAGATGCCAATGCTTTGTTCAAAGAACCATATAGCGAGTCCCGCATGTTGGAGTTATTACAGTCGCCCTATGCCGACATACAGAATTTTGCTTTGCACAACCTTTATCGCAATGACTATCCGGGTATTTCTGATTTATTAAGAAAAACTTTTGAAACTTCCTCGTTCATGATGGTACGTTTCACCTGCTTGGCATTGCTTGAGAAGATTAGTGACAAAAACTTCCGGGAAGTCTTACACTTGGCCATTACGGATTCCTATGAATTTATTCGTCGCACCTCTGTTCGTATGATGCAACATGTGGGACTGAACGAGTATGTTTATCCGCAAATCAAAGCCTATGTAGAAGACAACCTATCCGAGCGTGTGGCATTTAATGTGAGTTTGGGGCTTCAAGTCTTTGATCAGGCAGCCGTACAGGCGGCAATTGATAAAGTAATGGCTGAGACCTATGTGTTGCAAGACAAGGAGGAGATGCGTAAGGTTTTGGAGAATGCCAATAATAGTCGTAGCATGCAAAAAGAGTTATTAAGCAAAGAAACTTCCGAACGTTGGCGCATCCTTTATTGCAATTCTCTGAAAAATCATATGGCACATGCCTGTGTAGACGGCCTCTTGGCTTTACTTACCGACTCCAGTGAAAGTGAAAAGCTAAAAACCTGTTTATTGGAGGCTTTTGCTTGGTTCACTCATTCTTATCGGAAGCCTGACATCCTTCGGGTATGCGATCAACTGAGAAAAGATAAGAGCTTATCCGAGAACCTTCGTGAAGAAGCCGACCGTACATATTACAGACTTAAAAATTAATTGGCCATGATTAAAAAAATAATATATCTGGCATTTCTTTTGCCATTGGCAGGAAATGCACAAACAACAGTCATAAAGCCATTGGTCAAACAACCTACCGCTTTTGCTATCATAACAGATAACCAAACTTATGCAAATACCAAAGATGCCATGCATCAGTACAAAACTGCGGTTGAAGATGATGGTTTGGCAACTTATCTGATCAGCGGTGACTGGCAAAATCCAGATCAAGTCAAACAGATAATCATCAAAACATATCAAGAATGCCCTTCATTGGAAGGTCTGGTTTTAATCGGCGATGTGCCTGTCGCATTGGTACGTAATGCGCAACACATGATACTGCATTCAAAATGAATGAGAAAGCCTTTCCTTGGGATCAGTCTTCCGTACCTACCGACCGCTTTTATGATGATCTGAACTTAAAGTTTGAGTTCATCAGGCAAGACTCAGTAAATCATCAGCATTTCTACTACAAATTGACAGAAGACAGTCCCCAGCGGCTAAATCCTACTTTCTATTCAGCTCGTATCAAGTATCCGGAAAAAAAGGAAGGGGATAAATATGCGGCCATTGCCTCATATCTGAAGAAAGCTGCTGCTGCAAGCAGATAAGCATAATCAATTAGATCGGGTATTCTCATTCAATGGTGCTTCTTACAATTCCGATTGCCTGATTGTATGGATGGATGACGAAAAAGCTTATATGGAGAACTTTCCATTAGCTTTTGGTCGTCAAATGGGATTCAAACATTGGAACTTCCGAATGAAACACCCTATGAAATATAAGTTATTCAGCGAATTGCAACGAAAGGACCTTGACTTATTTATGTTTCATGAACATGGAATGCCAACAGGGCAGCTTATTAATGATGAATTGGCATGCACTGATTTCAATAATCGTTATAAAATGTTGAAGAGTACACTTTATAATGCAGTCATGTCCCATGTTGGAAAACGTGACAAAGACACCTTACGTATTCAGATGCAGGAAAAACGACAAGTGAATGAGGTGTTTTTTAAAGACCTGGACAATCCTAAGTTCTGGGAAGCAGACTCTCTTCACTACGCTGATGAACGTATCATAACGGAAGATTTAATGAAGAGAAATCTTTCCACTAATCCGAAGATGATAATGTTTGATGCGTGCTACAACGGTTCTTTTCACGAAAACGACTATATAGCAGGACAATATATCTTTAATGACGGTCAGACATTAGTAGCACAAGGAAATACCCGTAACGTATTGCAAGACCGCTGGACTATTGAAATGATTGGTTTGTTGTCCCATGGTGTACGAGCCGGGCAATACAATAAGCTAATCGTATCACTTGAAGGTCATTTGTTTGGTGATCCCACTTTCCGTTTTGCTCCTATCGAAGCCAATACTTTAAGTACCGATATAACAATACACAAAGATGACAAAGCCTATTGGAAGAATTTGTTAAACAGCCCATACGCTGATGTACAAAGTTTGGCCATGCGTATGCTGCTGACGCCGATACCCAAAAGGAATTATCTCCGTTGCTCCTGAAGAAGTACCGGGAAAGTGGCTTCAATACGGTTCGTATGGAAGCTATCAAGTTGTTGAGCCGTTATCAGGACGACAACTTCATCGAAGCATTACGCGAAGGTTTGAACGATACTTATGAAATGGTAGCTCGCCAAAGTGCCATTTATGCTGGATTTGTAGGTGACGATTCCTTATTGCCCGCTATTGTGGAAGCATTGGTCGAACATAATGAACGCTTACGCGTACAAATGAGTGCCAACAAGGCTTTAAGCTTTATCCGAAAGAGAAAGTAGAAAAGACAATAGAAGACTTTTATGCAAAAGTTGACCGTTTGAATGAAAACGAAGAGAAAAAACGATTACTAAGAAGCCTGGAAAGAATGTTTGTACAAGAGGCAAAAGTCCATCAGACCTTGATGGATGTAGCTGCACCGGAAGCAAAACGTATCAGTGCAATCCGCAATGTGCGTAACTATACATTCCATTTCCACGTGGATGATTATTTGAATGTAATTCGTGATGCCGGTAATCCACAGGAAGTACGTGTAGTAATGGCCGAAGCATTAGGTTGGTTTACTAATTCTGTACAACGGCCACACATTCTTGAAGAAATAAAGAAGATGCAACAAACAGCCAATCTTCCGGAAGATTTAAAAGCAGAGCTTGAACAGACAATCAAAAGATTAAGTTTATAAATATGAATAAATACATCCTTTTGGCAATTACCGCTTTGTGCTTACAGGATATGCAGGCGCAAACAGTTGTACATCCTAGTATAAAAACAAAGACTACTTTTGCAATTGTAGTCGATCAGAAAAGTTATGATGAAGCGAAAAGTGAAATTGATGCTTATCGTACCAGTATAGAAAAAGAAGGTTTAGGTACTTACTTGCTAATTGATGATTGGAAAAGGCCCGAACCTATTCGTGAGCAACTTGTCAAATTGCATGAGAATGAGAAAACGCCTTTGGAGGGTTGCGTATTTATAGGTGACATCCCTATTCCAATGATTCGTGATGCACATCATCTATCTTCGGCTTTCAAAAGGTCTCCCAAAGCCAATTGGCAGAAATCAAGCGTTCCTTCCGACCGTTATTATGATGACTTCGGATTAAAATTTGATTATATTAAACAAGACAGTTTGATACCTGACTATCATTATATGACATTGCGTGCTGATTCTAAACAGTATATTTCACCGGATATTTATTCGGCCCGTATCCGTCCATTACATTTAGAAGGTGAGAACCGTTATCAGATGCTACGCGATTACTTAAAAAAGGCAGTTGCCGAAAAAGCAAAGCAAAATGCATTTGACCAACTGACTATGGCCCGTGGCCATGGTTACAATTCTGAAGATCCTTTGGCATGGAGCGGTGAGCAAATAGCCTTACGTGAGCAATTGCCGCAAATATTCAAATCGGGTAATACAGTGAAGTTCTATGATTTTAACATGCGCTATCCGATGAAACCATTATACTTGAACGAGATTCAGCGCGAAGGATTAGATGTCATGCTATTCCATCACCACGGTGGCCCCACCATGCAGTATATCAATGGCTATGAAAATGGTTCCGGTATTAATTTGAGTATTGAGAATGCCAAAATATTCTTGCGAAGCAAAGTGCCTTCATACGCCAAGAAACATGGGCGTGAAGCTGCTATCAAAGAATATGCCAAGCAGTATGGGGTGCCTGAAAGTTGGTGTGCGGAAGCTTTCGATGAGGAGAAAATAAAATCGGATTCCATTGTAAACCGTAATATGGATATCTATACTGAAGATATTCGTCTTTTGACTCCTAATGCGCGTTTTATATTGTTCGATGCTTGTTTCAACGGTTCTTTCCATTTGGATGACAACATTGTAGGCTCTTATATATTCAATAAGGGTAAGACCATTGCTACTATGGGATGTACGGTTAACACCATTCAAGATAAATGGCCGGATGAATTTCTCGGCTTGTTAGCTGCCGGTATGCGCATCGGGCAGTTCACTCGTTTTACCTGCTTCTTGGAAAATCATCTGATCGGTGACCCGACTTTTCACTTCACCAATAATGCCGGGCTGGATATGGACATCAACCAAGCTTTAGTTGCGCAGGAAGGAAATGTTACATTCTGGAAAAAACAGCTGAATTCCCCTATGGCTGACATGCAGGCAATGGCGCTCCGTCAATTGTCAATGGCAAATTATAGTGGTCTCGTTGAGTTGCTGAAGAAAAGTTACCACGAATCGAACTATTTCGTTGTGCGGTTGGAAGCATTACGCCTATTAGCTTTGAACTATCCGACAGAGGTTGCCGATGTATTGCAGACAGCCATGAACGACAGTTATGAACTGATCCGTCGTTATGCGGTGGAATACGTTGAAAAGAATTGCAATCCGGAATTGTTGCCGGCATGGATAGAAAGCTATTTATTACGCGGACATGAAAACCGCCATCGTTTCAGAATTTTTAGTGCTATCAACACGTTCGACCATGATATGGCTTTGAATGAATTGAAGAAACAGGCTGCCGATTGGTCTTTCTACGATTCTTCCTATGTGAATGAATTGTTAGAATACCTTCCTCGCCAAAAGAAAGGACTTGAAAGAGATTTTGCACTTATTGACAGTCCGGAAAGTACTACCAAACAGATACAAAGCGAAATAAGTAGGTTCCGAAATAAACCTATTGCTAAAGCTATTGAGCCATTACTGAACATTATAAAAAATGAAAGCCAAGAAGAAGAACTTCGCATATTGGCTGCTGAAACATTAGGCTGGTATAATTTATACTATAATAAAGCAGATATAATCAAAGAACTTAACACATTTAGAACTTCCAATCAAAAGCTAATGAACGAAGTTACCAAAACAATTAATAGGCTGAAAAGTCAAAATAGGTAGAATCATCCAAACGATGAGATAGACCGGATCCAAAGGCGGTTCTGCCATTCCTGAGCAGCCTGGTTGACTTGGTAGTGTAAAATAAACTGTGTCACGCATTATTTATCTCTAGAAAACTCATCGGTCGGGGAACGGCCCGCGCCAAGGGGCGGGACCACCCGTCCCGACGAGCGTAAAATTACAATAATTTAAAACCGGTTTCCAAACTTTATAGCCAGTTGTTGCGAGATGGTAGCCAATTGGCCAGTGGCATGGTCCATTTCTTACGTATATTGCGGTATGCAAGATAAACAAGTTTCTCAAGGCTGTATCCGATGGGAACACGCCCTTGTTTTTTGTTACCTTGCGGATCTGACGGTGATACCCCTCAACGGTATTTGTGGTATAGATAAGCTTACGGATGACCGGAGTATACTGGAAGTATTCGGACAGCTTATCCCAGTTGTCCTGCCAGGATCTGATAACGACAGGATACTGTTCACCCCATTTTTCATCCAGCTTGAGGAGCTCATTTTCTGCGGATTCCTTATTGACTGCCTGATAGACACATTTCAAATCCCTTAAGAACTCCTTCTGATTCTTGGATCCTACATACTTGATGGAGTTACGTATCTGATGTACTACACAAAGCTGTACGGCTGTATTAGGATAAACGCTTTGAATGGCTTCAGGAAACCCCTTCAGACCGTCTATACAGGCAATGAGAATATCCTCAACTCCACGGTTCTGAAGGTCTGTCAACACGCTGAGCCAGAAGTTTGCTCCCTCATTCCTTGATATATACATTCCAAGTAACTCCTTGTGTCCCTCCCTGTCAATGCTCAGTACATTATAGATTGCACGGGTTACCGCGCAGCCACGTTCATCCGTTACTTTGTAATGAATGGCATCCATCCAGACTATAGGATAAACAGAATCAAGCATCCGTGATTTCCATGCTTTTATCTCCGGAAGTACACGGTCTGTGATGGAACTGATTGTGTCGGCCGAAACACGATTCCCAAGATTTTCTTCCATCCAGTCACTGATTTCCCTTGTGCTGTTTCCCATTGCATACAAGCCAATTATACGGTCAGCAACACCTTCTGCCAGAATAGTCTCACGCTTCTTGATAAACTGGGGATCAAAACTCGAATTACGGTCACGGGGAGTGGAAACGGTTACTTCGCCCAAGGGAGTCTGAACCTGCTTTTGCATCTTTCCGTTACGACGGTTACCCATCTGGCGTTCTTCTTCTGTCAAATGTGCATCCATCTCTCCTTCCAGGGCTGCATTCAATATACTTTCCAATAGTGGGGCAAAGGCGCCGTCCTTACCCAACAAAGGCTTGCCGGCTTTCAGCTGTTCAATGGCCTTGTTCTTGATACTCTCGAAATCAAATTCTTCTTTCATAAAAAAAACTGTGTTAGCAAAGTTAATACTTTATTCCTTGCTGACACAGTTTAATTTACATCCTCGGTTGACTTTGTTCGTGATGATGGAAATAGCTGATGTGGACAGTTCTATCTCATAGATTTCACGCATCTCCTCTTCTATGTCTGACACGCTCATTCCTTTGGCATATAGGGAGATAACAAGTTTTTCTTTAATATTATCGACACTATACAGGGACATTCAGTAAATGTCTATAGTATAACTCCTCAACCAGTTCCAGACACCAATCATTAAAACAGGGATATTCCTAAAATAATAAAATTTAAGGCAACTAATTCATTGCGAGTTAGTTGCCTTTTTGTATCTTTAAGCATTCCCCCCAAAAAACGGTTTGACGGCCAAAACGGGGGTAATCTAAAATAAAAACACATGGTAAAGATACAAAAAATCTCAGAAATCGAACCTCGTTTAGGTTTTACCGAGTTCGATATGCTAAAAAAATATCGTCAAAGTTTTGCAACGAGTGAATTAGGTCGCCTCCATGCTCTGTTTCCTTTCTCGGAACTGGCCCGACAAATGCATTTGAAGTCCTCTGCTTTGGGTCGTAAAAGTTATTTTTCTCCCGAAGGTAAAATAGCCTTGATGGTCTTGAAGTCCTATACCAACTTTTCCGATGCACAACTGATTGAGCATTTAAACGGTAATATTCATTACCAGTTGTTTTGTGGTGTTCAGATTGATCCGCTTCATCCACTAACCAATCCTAAAATCGTTAGTGCAATTCGTCAGGAACTAGCGCATCGCCTTGACGTTGAGCCCTCCAGCTCATTCTTGCCGAGCATTGGAAACCTTATCTTGAGAACCTTCATGTCTGTATGACCGATGCCACCTGTTATGAAAGTCATCTGCGTTTTCCTACTGATACCAAACTCTTATGGGAAGGTATTGTATGGCTTCATCGTCATCTGTGCAAACATTGCCAGACCTTGCACATACAACGTCCCCGTAACAAGTATCTTGATGTACGCCGTGCCTATCTTGCTTATAGCAAACTGCGTAAACGCAGGAAATCACAGACTCGTATGATTACACGAAGGTTACTTCAGTTATTGGAAAATTCAATACTGCCAACAGATAATCCAAATGATCGCCTGTCATAATATAACAGGCATTGTTCATTACATAATTGTTGGCATCATATGCAAAAGCCATTTGGTTTCCGATTATTTTCCATACAATTTTTGGCTTAGAAAAATCCTCCATATAAGCACAGTTACGAAGGTTATATGGCGTATCTCCTTTGTCTGTTCTTTTCGATATTTTATCCCAATATAAATCTAAATGAGCTTTTATGGCAGGATACTCTTCGATTTTGATGCGAGGTAATTTACCTTTTATACCATTATGAATGTTGATAATCCATAATTCAGCCCATTTATACCCGTATCTCCTAATATCTCTGCCACGCAAAATCGGTCGTATAAGTTCAGCCGTCCGAACACGTTCATCTTCTGTTTGACAATTCGCTAGTATCTCATCACGCTTTTCGGTAGAATGATAAAAGCATCATTGAAACCAGTTTTTATCCCATAGTTGATTTGGATGTTCCAATCCTTCAAGGGTATTCCCACAGACTCAATCTTCTGCTTGATGCTCTGTTCAATGGGAGACAATATCACCCATGGGATAGAATCTGCAAAGTTACACTTCACGCCTTGTTGCTGCACGAAATCGCTCAAATTATTCAAGCCATTCGAATCTTGTACCAAACAAGCTTGTGTGTTAAAAATATTTGCTGCTTTTTGAGATAAAAGAATATTTGCTTCTACCGTTATTGCATCGAATATTTTTATACCTGCAAAATCTACCAACATAATAGGATTGGTCTTGCTTGCGAAATAACCTCGCAAGGCTTCACCATACCCTGCACGCATCCATTTATTAGACGTGATATAGCAAAGAAAACCATTGGGAGTAAGCAGGTTCATACCCAACTCATAGAAGAGGCAGTAAATATCACCAGTGCGTGCATAAGTTATGTAACCCATGCATTCTAATACATCGGCACTCTTACCCATAGATTGTAACTGAATGTAAGGTGGATTGCCAATGATACAGTCAAATCCCAAGAAGTTGCCTTCGGCATCGAGTACTTCTGGAAACTCTATACGCCATTCGAATGCACCAAGATAAATTTTGTTGGAGCGTATTTCCTCAAATATATTTTCTAAAGTCGCAATTTCTTTCTTTAAATCGGCAATGCGCTTGTCCGACGCTTTCTTTTCCTTTTTGTCGGTTCAAACAG
>ENA-OQDE01000974-OQDE01000974.1-human-gut-metagenome-genome-assembly--contig:-NODE-974-length-13199-cov-2.194232_pt1 | contig 13199 bp, 18 predicted proteins | sample MGYA00242768_ERZ504595 | MGnify/ENA primary metagenome ERZ504595 (study PRJEB26092, sample SAMD00036307) | human gut metagenome | host: Homo sapiens | study: EMG produced TPA metagenomics assembly of...
CCCTATAGCAATAAAAAATTAGGTCAGAGTGTTACAAAAAAGCTTGACCACAACAAAAGAAGTCGGTATAATAGGAGGTAAAGGAAAAACTAATTCTAATGGTGATAAATATTGGAGTAATCAATACCAAGTATTGCCTAATAGTATGTATTTTCTGCCTAATAATATCTTTTACTATGGAGAAACAAAGCAAGAAGTTGATGAATTAAATGGTGAAATTCAAACATTGACAGATATTATTAGAGTAGATAGAAATACAAGAGAAGAAAAAGTAGTAGGAACTCTTGATTATGATATTTATGATTATGATGATGGTGATTCATTTATAACTGATAAATATCTTGTCTATCAGGGTAGTGTAATGAATCTTGAAAATGGAGAAGTAATAGATTATGATACCTTTGTTTCAGAAAATAGGATGGATGAATTCTTTAATATGTGTGTTTGCAATGTATAAAATATATGTTTTTGGACGAATGATATTACATTAATTGTAATTGTTTATCTTCATTGATAAATTTGCAATAAAATATAATAAAGGAGTAACTGAATATGTATCTAACAGTAGAAGAAATGAAAAACTTAGATAGGCTTATTGTTAAAAATAATAACAATAATTCAAGAAACGTAAGCCACTATGGTGGTGGCGGTGGCGGAGACTGTTATGCAGGTGGTTGTTCTGGTTCATGTTATGGATCATGTACAGGAAATTGTCAAGCAGGAAGATAATCACTTATACAGTGGCGTCTATTTACGCCCACTGTATTGTTAATGGAGTCTTTAAATATGAAAAAATATATAACATTGTCAATAACTGAATATTGTAATCTATCCTGTATATATTGTTATGAACATTATAAAAGCAACAAGATAATGAAATTAGAGACAGCTATACAAATATTAAAAAACGAATTATCAGCTAACGATGGATACGATGAAGTGGTAATTGATTTCTTCGGCGGTGAACCTTTTAGCGAATTTGAGTTAATAAAAAACTGCTTTGAATATATTTGTAACAATTCTTGGAATAAAAAATGGATTTGCTTTGCTACCACAAATGGAACTTTACTAAACAGTAATATGAAATCATGGCTAACAGAAAATAAAGATCGTTTTTGGTGTAGCTTAGTATTGATGGTACTCCTAAAATGCATAATATAAATCGATGTAACTCTTTTGAAAAAAATTGATCTTAATTTTTTTCAAAAGAACTGGCCAAAACAGCCTGTTAAAATGACAATATCTAGTGATACATTAAACAATTTGTCAAATGGAGTTAAATATCTGCATGATATCGGATTTGCAGTATTATGTAATTTTGCCCAAGGAATAGACTGGTCTAAAGGTAATTTAGAAATTTTGAAAGAGCAGTTAATAACACTTATAGATTACTATATTAGTAATGAAAAGATTATTCCTTGTTCTTTACTTAATTGGCGAATAGATAATGTATGTTATGAAACAAAAAACAGATGGTGTGGTGCTGGAAAGCATATGAGGACTTATGATATTAACGGAAAAATATACCCATGTCATTTTTTTATGCCTATAACATTAGGATACAACGCTGATGATAAAATAAAGAAAATTCTATTTAAATCCGATGATTTATTCTTTGATAAAAAATGTGAAAGATGTAGAATTAAGTCAATCTGTCCTACATGCTATGGAGCTAATTTCTTGCTTAACGGAGATGTATCAAAAAGAGATTCAACTTTATGCGATTTCTATAAGTGTATTGCAATTGCAAATTCGTACTTTGCATATAAAAAAATAGAAAAGTATGGTCTTGAATATGTTTCTGAACAAATGAACTGTGGTGAATCTGATTTACTGAATAGCATAAAAATAATTCAAAATATTAAGAGGTGAACAAAGTTTGATTTCAATAAGTTTAAAACGATATAGTGATACTGATAAAGAAAAAATTGTTAATAATATGTTATCAAGTAAAAATTTATTTGATTGGTTATCACAACACAGTTTTCAATCTCAAGATGAGGTTACTAGCTATTTTGATAACAGGCTTAAAGGCTATTATCATGAATTTTTACAATCAAGAATTACAAAAATGATATGGTTGGTATAGTGTATTCACATGATTATTATCCAATGATAGGCATACAATGATGTCTGTTATTATTTTTGATGATTATCGTATGTTAGGATATGGAGCATTGGCTAGTATAATGTTTTGTAATTACTTATTCTCTTATTATAGTTTAAATAAAATTTTTACATCTGTTTATTCTTACAATAAATTAAGTATGTCATTACATAAAACGGCAGCTTTAAATTTTGAAGGCAAATTAACAGCTTATCGTTACTATAATAATAGATTTTATGATTTGTATTATTATTCAATATTAAGGGATAATTTTTATTTAAAACATAAAAAAATTTTAGAAAAAATAGATATAAAAAAGTTGTGTTATGGTATATAAGATACAATTATATACCTAAATTGAATATATCATAAAAAGCTGGCAGAATTAAAACCTCTGTCAGCTTTTTGTTATTAATGGGGATAGGCTTGGTATTTGTATGCAAAATCTCCGAATTACCAACATATTAGCTGCTTTTAGCAAATTATGATTATTATTTACATAGTTGCATACGGCAAGCAATATACCTCATGCATGGGTAAAGGATAAAGTTAGTTATCAGGTAACTGCTGACGGAAACTGTAGAAGTGAATTTCTCAATCTGGCGTCCTTTGTGATAAATGAAATCTAGCGCTTTGGAATTGTCAATAAAAGTGCAGAATAAAAAACACCCAAAAATCTGAAAGGTAAATAAATTAGGCTGCAATCAGATTGCCGTTGGAGGCGATTCTGTAAGCAACAGGAGGCAAGCCATTTGGGTTAAAGCTGTTGACTCTCTGTGTGTTGTAATATCCAAATATGTAACGAAAAATGATAGTTTTAACCTCATTGCGAGTCATCTTGTAAGTTGGGATACGGTATATCTTTTCTTTTTTAAGCGTAGCAAAAAAAAGCTTTCCATACGTGCATTATCAAAGCAATGAGCTGTACCGCTCAGGCTCTGAAACAGTCCATATTTACTGAGCTGTGCTTTAAATGCATAGCTTGTGTACTGACAGCCTCTGTCGCTGTAGAATATTGCTCCGCTTATATCTCCGTATTTAGACTTTAATTGCTTCAAGGTATCTATACAAAGCTCTTTTTTCATATTATCTCTCATTTCAAGTGCAAGAATTTCTCCGTTAAAGCAGTCGAGGATTGCTGAAACATACAGCTTTCCGTATGAACACATTACTTCCGTTATGTCTGTCAGCAACTTTGAGAGCGGCTTATCGGCAGAAAAATCACGTTTTATCAGATTTTCTCTGTCTTGCGTTTCTGTGTCTGCCTTTGTTATTCCGTGAGATTTTCTGCACCTGTGAATAAGTCCGCCGGCTTTCATTGCACGATAAATTTTGCTTTTGCTTGCTTTTATTCCCTTGAGTCCAAGTGCGGTCTTTACACGCTCTACGCCGTAATTATCGTTATCGGGATGTTCTGCGAATATCTTATTTATTTCGACCAGAAGCAGTTGCCACGATCTTGCTTACTGCCATTTTTCAACCATCTGTAATAGCCTGATTCACTGACCTTTAGCACCTTACACATCGCATTTACAGGATATTTTTTCTTGTTATTCCGAATAAATGGATATAGCTGATTGGCTTTTACTTCTTCCGGTCTTTTGCGAAAAAACCAAGTGCGTCCTTTAATATGTCATTTGCTCTTTTCAGTTCTGCATTTTCTTTTTCCAGTTCAAGATTTCTTCTGCGTACTTCTTCGTCACTCATTTCTGATTTTACTTTGTTAGCCTTTGCTTTGCGATTCTTTCTCCAATCGGCTAGTGTGTAATACTGTATTCCAAGCTGTTGTGCAGCCTTTTTCACACCTATTTCATCTGATAGCTTCAGCGCTTCTATTTTAAATTCTTTACTGTAATTCATTTCTTTTTTTCCTTTCATTTTTTATTCTATTCTATCAGATTTTTGGGCTTTTTCCACTGCACTTTTATTATATCAGTCCAGGTATGAATAAGTGCCATATATAGACCCTAAAGTAGTGCTTGAAGCAAAGAAAATGGACTTGCTAACCTATCTTAAAAACTTTGAGCCACACGAACTTGTAAGACTTGATAAGAACAATTACACCACACGAACACACGATAGCTTGAAAATTTCAAACGGAAAATGGATGTGGCTTTCTCGTGGGATTGGAGGTACAACAGCTCTCAATTATCTAATTGAGGTTAAAGGTTATAGCTTTATTGAAGTGGTGGAAACAATCACAGGTAAACAGGTTGTAGTTGCTCCAAAACCTATCAAACAGGATAATAAATATTATGAAAGACCACTTCTACTATATCGGTTCAGTTCATTATAAAATGATTAGATTTTTGTCTTGACAACTGAACCACTATATTCTATAATAGAGATGAGGTGAGTCCGGTGTTTTAATATTTCAAATTTTGAAAACTTTTAATTTTTTATTAACATTTTTATTAACAGGGGGTAAAAGATGAAGAAAGTAAAAAAGATGATTGTGTTGGGTATGGTCGTTCTTTCTTTGATGTCTGCTCTTACTTTTTCAGTATTCTCTGCCGGTAATGTTTCAGATACAATTATCAACATTAGTGCGAGAAGTAACAACGGAGGTACTCCGTGCAGATCTATTTGGCGTGAGAAGAAAGATTATACATCTGTTTGGTGCGAAAACAAGAGCACATCAGGAGGTTCTCTGAGTGCTTGGGTTCAGCGTACAAATAATAAGAATACTCCTCCGTAAAAACTGTAGACAGATATTACGGTTCATGGAGCTATAATGGGGCAACTAAGAATATGAAAAATTTACCAAAGGGTACATATTATTATTTGCCTAACTATGTTAAAGAAGACGGCTATAAATATGCTACTTTGGGCTACATTATGAATAAGGAAGCTGTGAGTTACCACATAGCATGGAGTCCTGACAGCATATAAAATATTTGTGGCTTTGTAAGTTATGCTCTGTGCCTTTTAATGAAGTTTTGACTTTATATATGCGCGCAGAGCATGACTTTTAGACTGCGGTAGGGAGTTGCTTATAGAGGTGTTTATATATTGAATAAAAAATAACAACCGTAATTATTTTGATTATCATCTGTACTTCATCTATAATAGTTTCCATCTTATACTTGATAAAAAATGATATTATTGACATCAACGATATATACACTAATGCTGATGCAAAAAACACACAGGTCGCAAATGAAAGTTCTATTTCTTCCACAGAAAATTCAGCAGTTGAATCGAAAAGTTGTGTTCTGCTTGAGGAAGGTGCTGAATACGATACTATGTACGACGATAGAACAAGCATTTATGTTAAATTAAATGATATAAGCATTTCAAAAAATAAGGCTGAACTTCCCGAATTTGACACATTTGAGGACTGGGATGAAATTAAAGATAGCCAAGGAAATATTACAAATGAATATTCATATGTAGTGCTTAACATTACAATGATGAATAAAGGAAATGAAAATGTGGAGGTATCATTGAACAGCTTACTTTTGCATTTTGGTACAGACGGTGGATATAACGAAGCACGAAGTTTTAATTCAAGTGAGAAAAAGACTTCAAAAAATTATTTTGTAGAAAAACTTGAACCCGGTAAAAAATTGAATGTTAATGTAGCATATGTTGCTGAGGACAAACAACTTAATGAGTACAAAGACCAACTTTATTTGATGACAGTGCTCTCAGGCAATCCTTTAGGAGAAGGAACTATGCAAGTCATCAAATCCGAAAAATAATAAATGGAGAATGATAAAATGCAAAGAATGATTAAATTCGAACTGAAAAGAAGTTTTAAAAACAGGCTGTTTTTAATTTCTTTGCTAATTTCATTAGCATTGGTAACATGGTATTCGATTGAAAGAATACCATACTGTGTGCAGTTGAATTCTGAATTTTTAAATGATGAAAATTTAATGGGATTTTTTGAAATTTCATATACAAACTGGATTGGCAGTCATAATATCTATCTTTCAGCAAAAACATTTTTTATATGGCTATTCCAATTCTCGCCACTTTGCCATTTGGTAGTTCCTTTTATGATGATATAAACAGGGGATATGCAAGGAATGTGTGCGTTCGTGCCAAGAAAAAATATTATCTTGTGGCAAAATACATAGCTGTTTTCGTAAGTGGTGGTTGCGTGGTTGCTATTCCAATGGTTCTTAGTTTTCTCATTTCTTCAATATTTTTACCGACAATGCTTCCTGAAGCATCTTATACATTTACTAACATATATCCTGCGTATAAGTGGGCTGATTTATTTTATGTGCAACCGTTATTATATACATCGATATATATTTTTATCACATTTTTGTTTTCGGGAGTAACAGCAAGTTTGTCATTGTTTATTACATTCTTTTTAGATAGAAAATTTGTGACTTTTGTTTTTCCTTTTTTCATTTACATTTTTTCATCATTTTGTCTTGAAATGTTGGGATTTGATGCCTACAGTATCAGAAATCTTGTCACGACTACAAGCGAAAGTGGGACTACCTTTTCTGTAACAATTTTATTTTTGATTTTCTTTTGCCTTTCATTTTTTCCGTATTATTTTATTGGAGCGAAAAAAGATGTTTTTTAAAGCGTGTAGAAAAACTTTTCTTGCAATGACATATTTTAAATATTTGGTTGGTTTCTGTTTACTCTGCAGTTTTGTATTGTTTTACTTTTTTGCTTTTTAAAAAAGAATATGATGGATATAACAGACAACATATGTATGGCAGATTTTGTGGAAGCCGCCGGGGGTCACACGACAACTATCTTTTTTGTACCAACCGCCGCATTACTTTCAACGATATTTTCCGAAAAAAACAGTAACTTTACAAATGCCTATATTCGCTTTAGATTTAGAAATACACTGGTTGTCAGAAATAGTTTGAAAGTTCTTGCTTTTTCTGTGGCTTTTTGCATTTTATTCCTCGTCGCAGTTCTTGGTATGTCGAGAGTTTTTTCACGAACAGTAATTAATTGGAATTCATATGAAAGCTATTATTATCTGTGTGAAGGATGCATAAGCAATGTAGGCTTTGCAAAAGTAGTGATGAAAACTTTTGTATGTCTTTTAATTCCTACAATATTTTTTTCTGAATTAATATGTGCTTTTGGCTGTATAATAAACAAAGTATTTCCGTTCTTAGTGACGGTCACAACATGTATTGCAGTTTCATTTGATGGTGATTGGAATGTTGACTTTTGGCTCTTGATTTTTGGGACAATTATAGTATTCGTACTAAATTTATTGTTCATGAAAAGAAAGGATTTTTTAAATTGAAAGTTCGTCTTTTTTTTCGTTTGCTTTCGCATGATATAACAGAGGGAATCATACATAATCGTAAATTTTTTATTTTTGCTGCGTTGCTGTTCATATTTATTGATTTCGTGTATTGGCATAATATTAGCTTATATTTTAGTGATTATAATTCGGTTGTAGACTGTGGTGTTCTGGATTTTTTTATGAATGTTTTTGCCGGATGTGACCCTTTTGATCCGGAGGCAAATAAGGGTGTAGATATTCCCATAACGTGGTTTTCTTTTAATGTACTTCCTTATTTGTTTGTGGGATTATACATTACAAACGATTTGCAGACAAGTGCCGATACCTTTATTTTGCGGGTAAAATCCCGATATTTATGGTGGTTGAGTAAAATAGTTTGGTGTGTTGTTTCTTCAACATTGTACTATTTACTGTTTTTGTAATTTCGACAGCTTTTACATTGTTTTCCGGTAATTTTTCATTAACTCAAAACAGTTTAATAACTGAAGAATTTTTGGAGCTAAGCACTTATGGAAAAAGTATGACAGAAATTTTCATTTCCTCAGTACTGTTACCTTGGATGATTACAACTTGTCACATGACATTTGATGCAATTATCAGTATTACATTTGGACCTGTTGTCGCGTTTTTGATGATAGTCTGCCTTATGACCACATCTGTGTTTTATTGCAGCGAATTTTTGCCGTTTAACTTTTCAATGTTGATAAGAACTGATTTTTGCGCCATAAATAATATATCAATATATACAGAACTGGAGGTCGCCTTTTTAATAATCGTTATTATGTTTATTTTAGGCTTGCCAATTATCAAAAGAAAAAACATTATTTAAAGTAGGAGAGATTTATGAATATAGAAATTTGTAATTATACAAAAAAGTTATCAAAAAATCTTGTACTGGAAAATATAAATTTATCACTTTCCGGAGGAAAATTTACGGTTTTGTAGGTAAGAACGGTTCGGGGAAAACTATGCTTATGCGTGCAATTTGCGGACTGATTTTACCTACCAGTGGTTTTGTAAAAATAAATAACAAAATCATAGGAAAAGACATATCGTTTCCTGATAGTGTTGGGGCTTTAATTGAAAATCCGGGGTTCATTTCTGAGTACTCCGGTTTTCAAAATTTGAAGATTCTCGCTCAAATACAAAAGAAAATAGACGATAAAAAAATAGTGGATACTATGAGAATGGTAGGGCTTGACCCAAACGAAAAGAAGAGTTTCCGAAAATATTCACTTGGTATGAAACAAAAACTTGGAATAGCAGCAGCGATGATGGAAGACCCTCAAATACTTGTTTTAGATGAACCTTTTAATGCGTTGGATGAAGCTTCATGTGAAAATGTCAAAAAAATGATTTTGTCCGCAAAAGTTCCCGATAGAGTTGTGTTGCTGTCATGTCATGACAAAAATCAGATTAACGCTCTTTGCGACGAAACTATAGAATTAGCGCAGGGTAAAATCATCAGGAGAGATAGTCTTTATGAGAAAGAAAATAATTTAAAAGTTATTGTAACGCTCCTTATTGTAACAGTATTATGTATATGTGGTGTCATTAGGTTTTTTAGTATCAATTCAAAATATCCGCAAAACGAAAAAGTTGTATATAAAATGGGCGATTCATTTGTTTGTCAAAATGCAAAATTCACTATAACAGATACATACATGCTTAAGCGTATGGACATTATGAATGATGATGATTTATCAGAATATTTGGAAGAAAATTCTGACTATTTGAAAAGTGAAGATTTGAATCTTGGCTTAATAAAAATTATAATTTCCAATACAACAGATGATGAAATAACTGTTGATTTAACAGCTTTTCATATTGAATCAGGTGCTTTTTCATTACAATTTTATTACCCGCTCGTTATGTATTACAATGATTGTGGAATGTATATTAAACTTTCAAAAGGTGAACAAAAAACGTTTATTGCACCCGTTCCTATCTCTTCTGAACAATTTCTCAATTATGATTCCACCGATATTAGAAACAGAACGTATTATTTGGTATCATCTTTATATCCTCAAAAAATAATGTCAGAAGTCAAATTTAATTAAATTCAAGATATTTAAATTGGTCAAATAAATAACAATGTTGGTTTAGCATAATTAGTGCTGAATTACTTGGACATTGAAAAGTTGCCTCGTTGTATAATCATGACGAAAATCTGATTAACGCAAAACTGCAATACAGCAAGGTGTCGTAATCCGTTTCTTGTTCAAGCTTGAAAAAATATTTAAATTTCCTTTTAACGGTAAACTATTGTTTTTTCTCTTGTGTTCGTGCCGCATTGTATTTCTCGTCTGAGTTTGGTTGCAACGGCGGCGGGCATATTCACGGGCAGCTTGCACATTGATTTCATCATTCAGTTTGCCGTCAATCTCACTGTGCGGCGATATTAAAAACGGAAGTGGATTTCTTTTCATTTTGAAGTCCCTTCCGTTCATTTTTCTTTTCGTTTATCTGCTTTACGGCGGCTTTATACCGCGCCAAAGTTTCCTTTACAGACTTTGAATAATCCGTTATGCTCCACTTGCCGGTTTGAGTGTGTCGAATATGATAGTTGATGATTATCAGCCTTTCACGCAGGGTTGGTGGTGATCTGTTGACTGAGCCTGCACAATCTTAGCAAAGCATTGCTGTGCTTGGATTCAAATACCTTGTCACAGCCCTTGCAGCTAAGTGAAAACGGCTCGCCAACCTTGTGTTTTCTCGCCTTTATCAACTGATAGCATTCCCTGCTTTTTAGACGGGCTGTTTCAGCTGCTTCTGCCGCTTAATTTCTTCCTCGCTCAGCTGAGGTTGAGGAATTTCAAACTTGCCGATGAAATTGAGATAGATTTCAACCTCCTGCATACGTTCTCCGTCAATATAATACGGAGCGTGAACTAAAATTTTGTCGATAAACTCATTTATCATCGGCGTAGTAAGCTCGGAAAAATCGGTGGTTATACATCTTTGCACCGCAATCGGCACAATAAACAAGACCCGTCAGCGGATTCGCCACTCCGGTGGTGTCAACACGTCTCGGCGTTTTTGTCAGTTTCTGAGCAAGCTCCCAAGTTTCTCGGTCAATGATTGCTTCGTGCGTGTCATTGAATATCAGCCAGTTCTCCTGCGGATTTTTCACTGAGCTTTTGTCCTTATATGATTCCTTGTGCGTACGGAAATTTACGGTGTCTCCGCAGTATTCCTGTTTTGCAAGAATACTGCGGACAACATATCCGCTCCAACTGAACGGGTGGGTAAACTCCTTTTTGTTTTTCCTTATTCCAATTCCTTTTTTGTAAAGTAAACAGCCGGGGTTTCAACCTTGTCATCAAACAGCGTGCGGGCTATGTCATAAGGTCCGCAGCCTTCTATTGTGAAATGGAAAATTCTGCGGACGACTGTAGCCGCTTCCTCATCAATCAGCCAATGATTTTTGTTGTTCGGGTCTTTCTTGTAACCGTAAATAGCCGAGTTGGTTGTCGGCTTTCCCGATTCGTGCAGATAGTTTGCAATATCAAAAGCATACTATGCCCGAGCGTAAGTGTAGCAACTGGTTTGACGGTTATGTTACAAAAACAAATCCACGTCTAAAAGGTAACACAAGATAACAAAAACTGTACAGCCGAATATGGTTGTACAGTTTTTAGTTTTATATGTTATTTTATAGGAATGTAACATTGTACAAATTTGCACAATTTGAGCCGTAGGGGATTGCTAATCCTACCGATAAAGCCTTGAACGAACACAATAACAATCAGCACGGGGAGTGCGTATTTAAGGTACGGCTTCAGCACTCTTGAAAGTTTAAGACCTTTACCCGTGTTACATTCTTCAAAGTAATTGTCAAAGCCCCAGCCGAATTTTGTTGTGCAGAACAGGAGATAAACCATTGCGCCAATCGGAAGAAGAAGGTTGCTGACAACGAAGTCCTCAAGGTCAAGCACACCTTTGCCGAGAATGTTGAAGTCACTCCAAATGTTGAATCCAAAAATACACGGCAGACACGCAAAGAACATAATAATTCCATTGATAATTGACGCCTTTGTTCTGCTCATGCCGAATGTGTCGGTAAGAAAAGCAACAAGGTTTTCAAACACGGCAATAACCGTTGAAAAGCTTGCAAATGTCATAAACAGAAAGAAAAGCGTACCCCAAATCCGACCGCCCGTCATATTTACGAAAACATTCGGAAGCGTCACAAAAATAAGGGCAGGTCCTTGGTCGGCTGAACGCCAAATGAAAAGCAAGCAGGGAAGATGATAAGTCCGGCAACAATTGCAACAAAAGTGTCCAATGCACAAATCTGAACAGCCTCACCGTAAAGCGTGCGGTCTTTGTTCATATAACTGCCGAAAATTTCCATTGATGCGATTCCGAGTCCGAGTGTGAAAAACGCCTGACTCATTGCAGAGGTGATTACCTTGCCGAGTCCTACATCTTTAACCTTTCCGAAATCGGGAACAAGATAAAAGCTCAAGCCTTCTCCCGCATTTGAAAGCATCATACTGTTGATTGCAAGAATAATAATCAGTGCAAGCAACGCAACCATCATAACCTTGCTGACCTTTTCAATGCCTTTTTGAAGTCCTCGACTGCATACAAAAAATCCGAATGCAACGATTATCGCAAGCCATATAATCATCTCAACAGGCGATGCCATAAGGTTGTTAAACACTCCCGAAACCTGTTCTGAGTTCATTCCGCTTTTAAATGTTCCCGTTGCAAATTTATAGAAGTAATCTAACATCCAAGCCGAAACAGGCGTGTAAAACATCATCAAAAGGTAACAGCCTATCATACACAGCCAACCGTGAATGTGCCATTTGCTCTTTGGCTTTTCAAGTGTTTTATAGCTTAATACGGCACTTTTTCTGCTTGCTCTGCCGACTGCAAGCTCCATTGTCAGAACGGAATTCCCATAAGCACAAGAAATGCAAGATAAAAAAGCACGAATAATCCGCCGCCGTTTTCGCCCGTAACATACGGAAAACGCCAGACATTTCCGATTCCTATCGCACAACCTGCACTTACAAGCAAAAAGCCAAGGCGCGATTTAAAAGATTCTCGTTTCAAAAGCCCATCCTCCTTTTTTAATGCTGCACAAACAGCAATTTTGTTTATTTTATCATAACGTTCTGCCTTGTGTCAATGACTCAGACAAGCTCCATATTGATCTTTACTTCCCATTTTCTGCACACACAGATGCAGTGCTTCCATTTATAAGCGTCATCATCGGTGCTAAATGACCGATATCCAGATCCATCAGTACTGGCACCTGATATTCCTTTAGCAAATCAATCACTGCGTGATATTGATCTAAGCCAATCATTTCCTCACCAAAATGAAGCGGACGTCCAATCAAAAAGCCCTTAACATGCTCAAACCATCCGGCATGAATCATCTGCCAGATCGCACGTCGAATACCAAATACATTCAAATCACACGATTCCAAATACCAGATGATGCCATCCTCCTTGTATCGCTCATTAAATGACTTCACCTAATCAAACTTTGTTCCGGTTAAATTAACCAGACAGTCCATGCAGCCGCCGATCAATCTTCCCTTAAATTCGATGGTTCCTTCCGTCTCAACTGCCTGTACCTCACCCGCCCGGTCTTTTTGTGTCAGAAAACCTCTCGCAAGACTCTGTTCCGTCAAATTGTATGGCTCAAGCGGATGCTCCTCATCGCGCAGCCCTTCCTTTTCCCAGAGCGTATAACTCTGCATCGTCAGTTTCTTTCCTGTAAAAAGCGAAAAGCAATCTTCAATTGATTCATCCCACGGTTCCATACCAAATGTTCCGGCACATGGTCCATAAATGGATGCCACATCGCATATTGTAGTCAATAAAAATG
>ENA-OQDE01000975-OQDE01000975.1-human-gut-metagenome-genome-assembly--contig:-NODE-975-length-13194-cov-5.251320_pt1 | contig 13194 bp, 13 predicted proteins | sample MGYA00242768_ERZ504595 | MGnify/ENA primary metagenome ERZ504595 (study PRJEB26092, sample SAMD00036307) | human gut metagenome | host: Homo sapiens | study: EMG produced TPA metagenomics assembly of...
CCGATCAGTACCAGCCGCCGTGTACAAGAAGGACGTCGAGCCGAACCTGAAGCCGGGCCGCTGCCTTGGCCTTCGCCCACGGCTTCAACATCCACTACGGCTACAGTCAAGCCTTCCGAGGATCACCCGGTGTTCATGGTCGCTCCGAAGGGCCCGGGCCACATCGTGCGTCGTGAGTACGCCGCCGGCCGTGGCGTCCCGGTCGTCGTGGCCGTCGAGCAGGACCCGGACGGCAAGACCTGGCCGCTGTGCCTGGCTTACGCCAAGCTCTGGGCGCTGCGCGCCGGCGCCATCAAGACGACCTTCACCGAGGAGACCGAGACCGATCTGTTCGGCGAGCAGGACGTCCTCATGGGCGGCATCAACCACCTGTGCGACCTCGGCTTCGACGTGCTGACCGAGGCCGGCTACCAGCCGGAGATTGCCTACTTCGAGGTGTTCCACGAGCTGAAGATGCTGGTCGACCTGGCCAACGAGGGTGGTCTGAACAAGCCCGTTGGTCCTGCTCCGACACCGCCCAGTACGGCGACTACACCTCCACCGTCATCACCGACGAGACCAAGAAGCGCATGCAGTACCAGCTCAAGCGCATCCAGGACGGCTCCTTCGCCAAGGAGTTCATGGATGACCAGGCTGCCGGCGCCCCGAAGTTCAAGGAACTGCAGGAGAAGTTCTCCCACCCGCACCTTGAGACCGTCGGCCCGAAGCTGCGCGCCATGTTCTCCTGGAACAACGGCCCGGCCAAGGACCAGGACGAAGCCGAGTCCTTCAACGGCAAGATCGCTCGTACCCAGGTTCAGTGATCGCCTCCGCTCCGGCTCCCGCTGGAGGGAGCCGCCAGTCGGTCGCAGACTGACTGAGAGCGGTGCATAACAAGGCCGCCGTTCCCGTTCATTCGGGAGCGGCGGCCTTCTGCGTTGCCGGTGATGCGGCCGGTAACGAAGCCGACATTGCCGCGTCCTGCGCCGTGTCACCCGCTCCCTGCCTGAACTGTTCATACTCCAATAGTGAGATGGTTCACGTTGTGGACGGTGAGGGGGCTGTGGCGGCGTTACCGGTAGGATAGTCCTCAGTTCTAAGGACAAAATCCTTAACGCTTGGATCGACCGGGCCCATGCCCGACCCCAAACGCGCGGAATGCAGGCTCCTGCATAATGCGCAACCACAAACGACACCGTGTGCCGGCAAGAGTGCCGGTACGCAAGTAAAGGAGTGCCAAACATGGCTGCACAAATCTGGTATGACAACGACGGTGACCTCTCCGTGCTCGAAGGCAAGAAGGTCGCGATCATCGGTTACGGCTCGCAGGGCCACGCGCATGCGCTGAACCTGCGCGATTCGGGTGTTGACGTGGTCGTCGGTCTGCGCCCGACCTCCAAGTCGGTCGCCTTCGCCAAGGAGCAGGGCCTTGAAGTCAAGTCCGTGCCGGAAGCCGCCGCCGAGGCCGACGTAATCATGATCCTGGCCCCCGACCAGTACCAGCGCACGATCTGGGCCAACGACATCGAGCCCAACATCAAGTCGGGCGCGGCCATCGCCTTCGCTCACGGCTTCAACATCCACTACGGCTACATCAAGCCCACCGAGGATCACCCGGTGTTCATGGTCGCTCCGAAGGGCCCGGGCCACATCGTGCGTCGTGAGTACGCCGCCGGCCGTGGCGTCCCGGTCGTCGTGGCCGTTGAGCAGGATCCACGTGACGACGCTTGGGACATCACCCTGGCTTACGCCAAGGCTCTGGGCGCTCTGCGTGCAGGCGCCATCAAGACGACCTTCACCGAGGAGACCGAGACCGATCTGTTCGGCGAGCAGAATGTGCTCATGGGCGGCGTGAACAAGCTCGTCGAGATGGGCTTCGAAGTCCTCACCGACGCCGGTTACCAGCCTGAAATCGCCTACTTCGAGGTCTGCCACGAGCTGAAGATGCTCGTCGACCTCATGAACGAAGGCGTCTGAACAAGGCCCGCTGGTCCTGCTCCGACACCGCCCAGTACGGCGACTACACCAACACCTGCATCGACGAGCACGTGCGTGAGCGCATGCAGTACCACCTCAAGCGCATCCAGGACGGCTCCTTCGCCAAGGAGTTCATCGACGACCAGGACGCCGGCGCTCCGAAGTTCAAGGCGCTGCAGGAGGAGTACTCCAACGTGCGCATCGAGACCGTCGGCCCGAAGCTGCGCGCCATGTTCTCTTGGAACAAGGACGCCGTGAAGGACGCCGACGAGGCCAACTCCTTCACCGGCAAGATCGCCCGCGCCAGGTGCAGTGATTTCTGAAGCTGTGAGGCCGTAAGACCGTAGAGCTGTAAAGCCAGGCCTTACCGCATGACTCAGGTCGTTGTCTTCGTCGTTCATCGCCGAAGACGACGACCTTTCGTTTATCTGGTCCTATTAATGTGTTCGTAAGCAATGTGCTTACGAACACATTACGAGTATCAAGGGTTGCTATCACGCCAAATTGCGTCACTGTGTGCGCCCTCGCACACAGTGACGCCTGTGTAAACCCTTTATTTTTCAACGGTTCTGCAGATTGCGTCACTGAGAGAGGTCGCGCACAGTGACGCAATCCGCACACAGTGACGGTCGATAACCATGGTTGTGTCGCACGATTCGCATGTTTCGTATGATCACGTGCGAGTTGCAGGATCCGACGCTGGTGGTATCAGCGCCGAGGCTCGTTCGCTGTCGTCTTCCGCGATGCCCGACTCATACGCGGCGCCCTTTGCGGCGTTCTCTGGCGCGGTACCTACGTTGCCGCTGACGGGCCGTCTCAGCACGATCATCTGCCAGCAGTGCCCGGAATTTCGGGTGTGGTCTATTCCGGCAGGTGGTGTCAAGGGCTTTCGCCACCCTTTGCGCGAATCGTCGCCGCCCCTGCGAGGTCAATATATCATCGGCAAAGACGACGATGACTGTATATCCCATCGCCCGCAAAGCCTGCCTCTTGCGTTCGTCCCATCGGTATTGTCGTTTGTCGCGGCGATGCGCGTCTCCATCGTATTCGATGATGACCCGTTGTTTGGGGTATGCGATATCGACTGTCGCCTCGTGAGCCAACTCCGGAATGAGTATCTTCCAGTGTTTGACCGGCTGCGGCAATCCATGTCGCAGCATCACGAGAGTGCAGCGGCATTCCATGGTGGAGTCAGTCACGGCATCGAGGAAAACGAGAGCATCAATGCATTTCCTTCTGCCCGGGAACGCGTCTGCTCCATCAAGGAACCGCGAGATATTGGCGACCGTCATGGAGCCTGATGACGCGCGCAGTATGGCATCCGCCAGAACGATTACCTCGATTTGCGTGAGATACGGCGCCAGCAGTGCCCATGTCATCAGCGGGTGCGTGTAGACGATGGTGATGTTGTCGTGAGTCCATGTGAGGTGGGCGATGCCCGTCAACGATGGCGGGCATTTCAGGTAGGACGTATCTTTCCGTCCGGATCTCTTGGTTGGCTCCCCAACGTACAGTACTTGGAACTTCACGGCTTCAAATCTTGAACATAGCGGTGTCTCTATGCCTGCCAGACGTAATGCGGTCATACCGGTATAGACCGGTGGCGAGGTGTTGATGGTTTTTCGTGAGTGTTCCATGCAATGCAGGAACGTCGTGGATTGCAGCTGGCGCAGTGAGCGCGCAAGATAGTTGTTCGCGACTGTTGCGCTGGAGTTGACAGGGGTGTGCTGATTCGTATTCATGGATTGAATGTAAGCATGATAATCTGCGGTGCGCCACCGGCCGCCTCAAATCTGTGGATAAGTGTATAACTCATCGGTTATCCACAGTGATGTAGCGAATGTGGATATGTAACTGGCGGAGATGCTGCGTGTGGTGCTGCTCTGCGGATGGAGGAACGCGTCACTGTGTGCGGGGTGCGTCACTCTGTGCGTCCTCACACACAGTGACGCCCATGTAAATCCCTTATTTTTCAACGGTTCTGCGAGTTGCGCCACTGAGAGAGGGCGCACACGGTGACGCAACCCGCACACAGTGACGGTATTGCGGCTTCCGCCGTGCACGGGTACGGGTATCGGATCATGTGACTGATCCGATACCCGTACCCAACGCCTCAGAGCGCCTGCGGGCGCAGGACGAGATCGAAATCGAACTCCGCGTCGTCGAGGCGGTATTTCTCGTGCAGCTTGGGACCGCAGCTGTTGGACCCGACGCCGGACTGCATGTAATCCACGCACACCACCGTCGAATCCGCCGGCTTCAGCTCGCTGTTGTGAGCCTTGGCGGTCAGCTCCTCCTGGGTGTAAGGCAGCGCCTGGAAGTCGAAGGCGTGGTCACCGGCACGGAGCACCAGCAGCTCGGTGTCATCGCTGGCGACGCTCGCCCAATCGCAGTCGTGATGGTTGCCGTTCTCCTGCGGCTTGATATACGGCTCGAACAGCGATTCGGGAGTGCCGGAGAACACGCCATGATAGCTGGACCGGCGCTTGTCGATGTAGCTTTCGTTCGGGCCGAGACCGCAATAGGCGATCTGCCGCATCGGCTTCGGCACGAACAGGCGCAGGCCGAAACGCGGCAGGAACGGGAAATCGGTGTCGCGCATCACATGCATGCGCAGCGCCACCGAACCGTCGGGCGCGATGGTCCAGTCGGCGTCGATGTCGGCGATGCGCTGCACAATCGGCGCCACCAGCGCCATCGTCGCATGGATCGTCACCTGGCCGTCGACCACCACCGAGCCGTCCTCGGACGTCGCTATGGCGCTCACGTCGCCGGCGTCGACGTTGCCGTCGTCGAGGATCGCATCGTCTCCAAACGAGGCGACCGGCGCATCCTCATCGTCCGCACGCAGTTCAATCGACTCGGGCTTGGCGATGACGTCATCCTCATCGACCAGTACACCGACCTCGTACGCGCGCGCCTGAGCGCGGTCATACTGGGCGCGGATCCAATCGGCCTTGATGTACTGGTCGTTGTCGGTGGGAGCGCGCCACACGTTCAGCTCCATCGGCCTGTTAAGCAGCGACCGGTTCATGAACGACATCGACGAGAACAGGCCGGTACGGCGGTCGAGCACATACCGGAACGTCGAGCCTTCCACGGTGATCGAGGCATCGGTCTGCATGACGGTCAGCGGGTCTGCCAGCACGACGTCGTCGTAGCCGGCATCCGCGGCATCGTTCGCTCCATCGTCGGCGCCTTCTACGCTATCGGTGCCGTCATCGGCAACGTCGTCGACATCGTCATCCGAGCCGATGCCATCGGCGATATCGGCCAGCGCGGCGACGACCGTCTGATTGCGTGGATCCGCGGTCGGCACGGCGACCTCGTCGAAGCCGAGCTCGAAGCCGATCGGCAGTGTCTCGGTGTCCGTCGCCTGATAGTACTTCACCAGCATCGTCACGTTCCCGGCCTCGGGTATGGCATCAAGGATCTCAGCCGGTACGTCGACGACCGCGTCACCATGCGGCGCGATCGATGGCATCGACGGCGTGTAATTGCCGGGATGCTCCTCCCGGAACGCCGCGCCCGCCGCAGGGTCGCTCTCCCACGCAGCCCATGCGGTCTCCACGCCATCCACCAGCAGCTCGAACGTCATGAACACCGCGTCGGCGACATCCAGGAAGTCCAGGTAATTGTGCAGCGTCACCGTGCCCGCGGCCGCGTCGAAACCGGTCACGCGCACCGGCCGATACACGTTCTTGAACTCCAGCAGCCCGGTATGCGGCGTGCGGTCCGGGTACACCAAGCCGTCCATGCAGAAATTGCCGAAATGCGGGTACTCGCCCGAATCGCCGCCGTACGCGTACTCGCGCTTGCCGGCCGCGTTCGTGCCACGGTCGATCGCATGGTCGCACCACTCCCAGATGAAGCCGCCGGCCAGGCCGTCATAACGCTGGATGCGCGTGAAATAATCCTCCAGATCGCCCGGGCCGTTGCCCATCGCATGGCAGAATTCGCACAGCACGTACGGCTTGACGCCGTTGTCGCCGTCATCGCCGTTGCTGCCGTCGCGCAGCCCGTCCGGCGTGCGCGGCCCCTCCTCGGAGAAGTACTGGTCGATCTCCTCGACGGACGGTACATGCGGCTGTGTACGTCAAGATAGCTGTAATCGCACTCCTGTCCCTCATCCACATACCGGGCGCTCTCATAGTGCGTCAGGCGGCTCGGGTCGAAGGTCTGCGTCCACAGCAGCGCCGCCTCGAACGTACAGCCGTACGCACACTCGTTGCCCATCGACCAGAAGATGATGCTCGCATGGTTCTTGTCGCGCTCCACGTTGCGCTGCGCGCGGTCAACGGTCGGCGCGATCCACGCGGGGTTGTCGGCGATAGGCCGGTTCCAGCGCTTGTTGACAGCCGCGTCGCTCTCGTCCGGATGCACGCCGCGCATCGCGCCGTGGCTCTCGTTGTCAGCCTCGGCCACCACGTAGAAGCCGAGACGGTCGTACAGGTCGTAGAAGTGCGGCGCGTTCGGGTAATGGCTGGTGCGGATCGCGTTGACGTTGTGCTCCTTCATCAGCGTGAGGTCGCGCATGAGCTGCTCCTCGCTGATGACCGGGCCGGTCACCGGGTCGCTGTCGTGCCGGTTGACGCCGTGGAGCTTGATCGGCTTGCCGTTGACCTTGACCACATTGCCATCCACGCTGACCTCGCGGATGCCGACGAGCGCGGTGATGACCTCGTTCGCGGTGGTGTACACGATGGTGTACAGGTACGGCGTCTCGGCGGTCCACAGATGCGGGTCGTCGACCGCCAGGGATGCGTGCGCGGTCGGGGCGAACGCGCTGTCTCCGGTGAATCCGGTGCCGTTCGCGCCGCCGGCGAGCGTGCCGGTCACCGACGCGATGCGCAGTGCGGCCTGTGCGTCCGTGGAGTCATCGTCGATGGCGGCCACGTCGTCGGTCGACTCGATGACGCCTTCTTCTTCGTCGTCCGCGGCGGTGTCGTCGCTGCCAGTGCCGGTCGCGTCGTCGGCTTCGCTCGCGTCGGGCTGTGTCCGAACCGTCACGTCGTCCTCGTCCCCGGCCATCGGATCATCGATCGGCTCCGAGGCCGTCTCTGCCACCAGCTCGCCATCCTCATCGAACAGCTGCACCTTGACCGGCACATCCGCATCGTCGAAGAACGCGAAATCCACGTCGACCGTCGCGTGATCGACCGGCGACGCATCATATTCGTCATCGCTGATGCCGGCCTCAACCAGCGCGGAATCGACATTGCGCCAAATCGACGTATGCACGAACATGTCACGAATCGCATACTCGGGACGGTCCAGCAGATACACGTCACGGAAGATGCCGCTCATGCGGAACTTGTCCTGATCCTCCTGATAGCTGCCGTCGCACCACTTCAGCACCAGCACGGCCAGCGTGTTCACGCCGTCCTCCAGCACGTCGGTCACATCGAACTCGCTGGTCGAATGCGACACCTGCGAATACCCGACGAACTCGCCGTTCACCCACGCATAGAACGCCGAATCCACGCCCTCGAAATTCAGGTACGTGCAGGGTGCGTCAGGATCGGACGTATGCATGAAATCGCACAGGTACACGCCGCACGGGTTGTCCTGCGGCACGAACGGCGGGTCGAACGGGAACGGATAGTCGAAATTCGTGTACTGGTGGCGGTCGAAACCATGGTTCTGCCACACGCTCGGCACCGGCGTCGTCGTGAAGCCGTCCGCCGCCAGCGCACCCGTGGCGGCAGTGCGCGGATCGGCGTTCTCCGGTGCGTCATCCCCGCCGAAATCCACGTCATAGAACACGGGGCGGCCGGCGGCGCGCAGTCGGGAGACCTCGGCGTCCAAGTCGTAGATGCTCGCATAATACTTGAAATCCCAGTCGCCGTTCAGCAGCATGAAACGATCGGAATTCACGCGATTCTCGCCGACCGTGTCCATCGGCGTGGACGCGGGCACGTAATACGCGCGGTTCGGCTGCGTGCCGACATGTAGATGGCCGAGACTCTCGTAGTACCGGGGAATGAACATGATGGAGCCCTCCTTGGTTGTGCATGTGCCAGTGCGATGACACTGCACACCATTATCGGCGTCAGCATGGTCGAGAAGTAAGGCCTTTGCCTGGCTTCCGGCGATATTCGCGGGTCCTGGAAAGGTGGTCTCGCGCTAAACCAAGGAAAATGGCGGATCGCAAGGTTTGTGGGGACTTCGTTGTGACTTGTGTTCGGCGTGTCGGATTATGGTGGGCTGGCTCTGTGCGCTCGTGAGCCGTTCCGGCTCTGTTCGCGCGTGCGGCGGCCATGGCTCCATCCGCGGGATGTGCGCGACTAAGGGCGGACGTCTTGCGCGTCTGCGTGACCTGGTATGCGGTCAGCAGAATCGCAAGCCACACCACACCGGCGATGACGGCGACGCGATAGCTGGACGAGAAGCACATGAGCACCACGACGAATGCCAGGAATGCGAGCACTACATACGGCATCACGCGGGCGAACGGCAGCTTGAAATGGATGCGTCCCAGAGCCTCGTCTCCGGTGAGCCCGGCCAGCTCGCCGGGCCCGTCTCCGGCCGCCACACGGCGACGGAAATGAATCTCGGTGACCATGATCATCGACCAGTTGATAACGCCAGCAATCGTGGCGATCGACATCAGATAATTGAACGCGAAATCGGGCCACAGGAACACGACCCCCACGGCCAGCGCGGTGATGGCCGCGGAAGCGAGCACCCCGACAACCGGTACGCCGTGGAAGTTGAGCTTGCCGAGGATTTCGGGCGCGTTGCCCTGCCTGGCCAGCGAGTACAACATGCGGGAGTTGGCGTACAGGCCGGAGTTGTACACGCTCATCACCGCGGTCAGACACACGAAGTTGAGGATGCCGGCGGCCGCGTGCACACCCACCGAGTCGAAGATCTGCACGAACGGGCTGGTCGTGCCGTCGATCGTGTTCCACGGCACCACGGCCATGATCACGCCGAGTGCGCCGATGTAAAACACCAGGATGCGCCAGATGATGCCATTCGTCGCGCGGGGAATGGTTCTGCGTGGATCTTCGGTCTCGCCGGCCGTGATGCCGATGAGCTCGGTGCCGCCGAAACTGAACATCACCACGACCAACGCCATCAACAGTCCGGTCCATTGGCCGTCGGCACTTTGCTGCAGCAGGCCGTGGGGGAGTACGCCGCCATCGAGCGCGAACCAGTTCGAGAAGCTCGCCTTGACGCCGGAATCCGTTGGCAGTCCGGCAATCAGTACCGCGAGCCCGCTGACGATCATCGCTATCACCGCGACGATCTTGATGATCGCGAACCAGAATTCGAACTCGCCGAACTTGCTCACCCCCAGCAGGTTCATCGCCGCAATCACGACGAGAAACACCGCGGCCGACACCCATTGCGGAATCGCGGGAAACCAGTAGTTGACGAACGAGCCGACCACGCTCAGCTCCACCATCGACACCAGAATGTAATTGAACCAGTAGTTCCAGCCGCTCACGAAGCCGGCGCGCTTCGACCAGTAGCGGGTCGCGTAGTAGCTGAACGCACCGGCCCTCGGGTCTTCGACCGACATCTCGCCCAGCGCCCGCACGATCATGAAGATAGCCAACCCGCCCACAAGATAGGCAAGCAGGATTGACGGGCCTGCCAACGCGATCGACTCGCTGGAGCCATAGAAGAGTCCGGTGCCGATCGCCCCTCCCAGCGCGATCAGCTGGACATGCCGGTTCTTCAACGATTTGCGCAACGCCGCCGGTGCCGGCGTGTTGCCGGTGCCGGGGCGGGAGGCCGTCGCCGTGCTGTCGTGCATGGTGTTCTTGCTCATCGGTTCCTCTCCATCGTTGCCGCACGCCGGCGACTGCTCGCGGCATTGGCCGTCTGCCCGTCGTTGACCCGCTCGCGCCCGTCTTCGACATTGCCGTCATCGCCGGTGGGGCCGGGCCGTGATGCCGTGATCGCCGCACCCGCCACAACGCAGGCCGATATCGGCACGACCGCCATTCTATGCCATCCGCTGACGAGTCGACGTCACCGTGCGCCGTTTTGTCTCCCGCATCGGCTCATCGGGGTGCGTCATGCCGCGGTGGGCACCACGGTCACGGTCTGAGCCTTCCTCATCGTCGCGGCGTCGACTTTTCGTGGCTATCTGCGTTTCAAGGGGGTGATTTCGTGTTCGCCGAACATCTATCTGAGTTTCAGGGGGTTGCCAAAACATGATACCCGGAGTATTGAGCACCAATTGCCATTGGAATCATGCGGTCTTGAGGGTGTTTATACTCGGCTACCAACCCCTCGAAACGCAGATAGATGTTCCGGAAGAGCGCCATCAACCCCTTGAGATGCAGATAGCCCAATTTTGCCGCAACATGTCTGCGATTGAGCGCCTAGCATCACGTTTGCATAATCGTGATTTACTAAATCGCGATTATGCAAACGATCTGTGCCGGTGCGAAGAATATGTCATGCCCCGTCGATTCCTTGTGACCAGCATCTCCGATTCGTCTAGTGCCGCTGCGGCACTCTGGCCGTATGATTTCGGGTGGGTCGAGGCCGGAATCGTCTGCCTCACCGGGCGCCGGGCATGCCCATGGTGAAGATGATGTGGGCGACGGTTTCTGGTGGGGCGGCGAGGTCGGTGGCGAGCCAGTACTGCAGCAGTCCGATGCTGCCGGATACGGCGAACCGCATGCGCATCTGCGCTTCGGCCGGGTCGCTGGAGGCGGGCTGCATCTGTTCGGCGACGGAACGGCGGCTGTAGATCAGGCCGAGCAGCTGTTGCTGGAAATCCAGGTCGGCGGTAGGCTCATCAGCACCTGCAGATGGTTGCGGTTGTCGGCGATATAGCGGCAGATGTGCTCGATGACGTGCTCGACGCCGGCCGCGTCAGGCTGCATGAGCAGCTGGTCGAGCGCGGTCGTGACCCATGCCATCGTTTCGTCCTCGATGTCGTGTAGCAGCTCCTCGATGCTGTCGTAGTGCGCGTAGAACGTGGAGCGGTTGACGTCCGCCTGCTCGCACAGCGCCTTGATGGTGATGCTGCCGAGCGGCCGTTCGCGCATCAGGTCGATGAGCGCGTCCTGCATCGCCTTCCGCGTGTAACGGGTGCGGCGGCTTTCGGTCAGTTCCTTGGCCATGGCTGGTCCTTGCCTCGTATGATCTCGCGCCGGCGGATTCCTGCCCGACATTCGGCAATCCGACTGTTGGTTGCGAAACCGACATAGTGTTGTTTTACTTGAGTATAACATCTGTTGCGTGTGCGGGGAGGTGCATGATGGCGTATATCGAGTTCGACCGCGTGGTCAAGGAATACCCGTCCGGGCGCACCACGATCCGCGCACTGGACGAGGCCAGTTTCACCGCCGACCGAGGCGAACTGACGGTGATCCTCGGGCAGTCGGGCGCGGGCAAGACCACGGCGCTGAACATCCTTGGCGGCATGGACACCGCCACCTCCGGGCGCGTGGTCGTCGGCGGCCGCGACATCACCGGACTGCGCAAACGCGACCTCATAGCCTACCGGCGGATGGACATCGGATTCGTCTTCCAGTTCTACAATCTCGTGCCGAATCTGACCGCATTGGAGAACGTCGAACTCGCGTCGCAGATCTGCCCCGACCATTTCGACCCGGCCGACACCCTGCACAAGGTCGGCCTGGGCGACCGGCTGAGCAATTTCCCGGCGCAACTGTCCGGCGGAGAACAGCAGCGCGTGTCCATTGCGCGCGCAATCGCCAAGAAGCCGAAGCTGCTGCTGTGCGACGAGCCGACCGGCGCGCTCGACTATGAGACCGGCAAGGAGGTCCTGCAACTGCTGCAGGACATCTGCCGTGACGAGAACATGACGGTGCTCATCATCACCCACAACTCCGCGCTCGCTCCGATGGCGCACAAGGTCGTCCGCTTCCGCTCCGGCAAGGTGGTGGGCGAGGATGTGAATCCCGCGCCGACACCGATCGCGACATTGAATGGTAGGTGCTGTGATGGGACGGCATGCGCATAGGAACAAAGGTCGGAAGGCGGACGGTGATTCTGCCGGGTGGTCGCCCGCGTCCGATGTGCCCACCGAGGTGATTCCCGGAATCTACGACTTGGCGTCCGACACCGATACGGGCGGCAGGCCGTCTCGTGGGCGCTCGCTGTCGGGGGCGTTCGTCAAGGATACGATGCGCTCGTGGCTGCACGGGTGGAAACGGTTTCTGTCCATCGCCGTGATTTCGCTGCTTGGGGTGGCGGTGATGACCGGCATCTACGCCGGTTGCCGTGACACGTTCCGCGCCGCGAACCGGTTCTACGACGCGCAACGGTTGCACGATATCCAGGTGCTGTCGACCTACGGCCTGACCGATGATGACGTTGCGGCCTTGAAGCAGGTCCGCGGAGTCGATGTCGTGCAGCCGGAACGCAGCCAGAGCGTCGAAGCCGACGTCAAGGGCACCGACAAAACCGTCACCATCAACGAGATCGGCGTGAATGGCCTCGACCAGCCGTACCTACAGGACGGCCGCATTCCGAGCAAGGCTGGTGAGGTCGCGGTCACCAAAAAGTTCCTCGCCGACAGTGGCATGGCAGTCGGCGACTCGCTGACCGTCACCCCGGTCGACACCGGCACTGCGACATCGACCGTTTCGGATACGGACTCCGCCGACAGCGGCGCGAACGGCACGGAACCGACGGACGAGCAAGCCGATGCATCGCAATCGCGCCGAGCTTCCCGACCGAACTGACCATCACCGGCACGGTGATAGACCCCAAGGACCTGAGCAATCCGGACGGATACAGCGGCGCCAAGGCATTCCGCAACTCGCTCGCGTCCGACTACACGTTCTTCGCGCCGAGCGACGGCGTGACAGGAGACATCTACACCGCTATCAGCCTGACCGTGAGCGGCTCGACCGACGAGGACGCGTTCGGCGACGACTATGACACGCTGGTCCGCGATGTCGCCGACCGCATCGAAGCCACGGTGCAGACCAAGCAGCAGAACGAACGCCGGCAGACTCTCGTGGACGCCGCGCAGAAGAAGCTCGACCAGGCGAAGACCGACGCTACCGGCAGCTCGACGACGCGCAGATGCAGATCACCGAGCAGACGGAGGAGCTGAAAACCCAGCGCAAGCAGGCGAAAACCACCAAGCAGAGCTCGAAGACCAGCTCACACAGCTTGAAGACCAATCGGAGCAGCTGCAGGACGGCAAAGACCAGGTCAACGTGGGACTGCTCCAAGCTCGCCAGGGCCAATCGCAGCTGCAGCAGGGCATCGCCACCGCGCAGACGATGAACG
>ENA-OQDE01000976-OQDE01000976.1-human-gut-metagenome-genome-assembly--contig:-NODE-976-length-13192-cov-9.116418_pt1 | contig 13192 bp, 18 predicted proteins | sample MGYA00242768_ERZ504595 | MGnify/ENA primary metagenome ERZ504595 (study PRJEB26092, sample SAMD00036307) | human gut metagenome | host: Homo sapiens | study: EMG produced TPA metagenomics assembly of...
TCCGGCATTCGTCCACCCAGCCGCGCCCCGTGCGGACGCGGCCGGGCTCGGGGCCGGACGGGCCGGGCGAATATGGGACATTTCTCGCGGCGCATATCCAGCAATCATTCAGCATGCGATTTTAGTGTGTGCATTATGGATGCCAAAGTACGGGTGCACGGCCATTTCAACGGCCTGAAGACAACGCTGCTGTTTGCCCTGATGTGGGCCATCATCATGCTGATTTGGTGGGCCACGGGCGGCAGTCGGCAAACCCTGAGCATCTATATCGTCATCGGCCTGATTACCACGTTCGGCACCTACTGGTTCTCCGACAAACTCGCCATCGCCTCCATGGGTGCGCGGGAAGTCAGCGAACAGGAAGCCCCGGAAATCTACCAGATCGTGCGTGAACTGAGCGCCAAGCCGGCAAGCCGATGCCGCGCATCTACATCGCCCCCACCATGAGCCCGAACGCCTTCGCCACCGGACGCAACGAACGGCACGCGGCTGTCTGCTGCACCCAAGGCATCCTGCAGATTCTCACGCCCGTGAACTGCGTGGTGTGCTGGGCCACGAACTTATGCACGTGTACAACCACGACATCCTGACTTCCGCCATCGCCTCTGCCATGGCCACTGTCATCTCCTATCTGGGCTATTCGCTGATGTATTTCGGTGGCGGCTCGCGAGACGACCGCGATAGTTCCGGTGGCCTCGGCTGATCGGCGCATTGCTGAGCGTGATTCTCGCGCCGATTGCCGCGTCTTTGATCCAGATGGCCATCTCCCGCACCCGCGAATACGACGCCGATGAAGACGGCAGCTTGCTCACCGGCGATCCCGAGGCCCTGGCTTCCGCGCTGAACAAGATTTCCTACGGCGCACAGACCGCGCCGATGCGCAAAACCGCCGGCACCCAGTCCGTCTCCGCAATGATGATCGCCAACCCGTTCTCCGCGGTCGGTTTCTCGCGCTTGTTCTCCACGCACCCGCCGACCGATGAGCGCATAGCGCGTCTCATGCAGATGGCCAACGAAATGAACGGCACGCCGATCGCTCCGCCCACCTACTCCACGCGCGTCGCAGGTGACGTGCTAGGATAACTATTCGTGCCTCGTTTGGCTGAGCATGCTCGTCACGTGAGGTGCAGCAGCCGTAAGGCATGCGGACATAGTTCATCGGTAGAATGAAAGCTTCCCAAGCTTTAGAGGCGGGTTCGACTCCCGTTGTCCGCTCCATTGATTTTCAATGATTTTCATTATTTCCGGGAAAGTGTCGCGCACGATCGCAAAACTACGCGCTATTTGAGCGCTTTGCCCGCGGAACCCAGCTGCCGGCAAGCCTCGACCACGCGGGCGGACATGGAATCCTCAGCCTTACGGCCCCAAGAACGCGGATCGTAGAACTTCTTCTCGCCCACTTCGCCGTCGATCTTCAGCACCTTGTCGTAGTTCTCGAACACGTGGTCGGCGATTGGACGGGTGAAGGCGTACTGGGTATCGGTGTCGATGTTCATCTTGATCACGCCGTAGCTTACAGCTTCGGCGATTTCTTCCGGGCGTGAACCGGAGCCGCCGTGGAACACCAGCTCAAACGGCTTGCCGTTGGGGAAATCGACTATGCCGGCCGCGCTAGGCAACTCGCCTTCGGCCACCGCGCGCGCCACACGCGCCTGAATGTCGCCGAGTAGCGACGGACGCAGCTTGACCACGCCGGGCTTGTAGGCACCATGCACATTGCCGAATGTGAAAGCGGCCATGTACCGGCCACGTTCGCCCAAACCCAGTCGGCGGGCGACTTCGAGGCCATCTTCCGGAGTGGAATACAGCTTTTCATTGATTTCGGCGGAGTGACCGTCTTCCTCACCGCCGACCGCGCCGATTTCGATTTCGAGCACGGTGTGCGCCTTCTGCGACTTGTCGAGCAGTTCCTCGGCGATGTCCAGATTTTCCTTGAGCGGCACGGTGGAGCCATCCCACATATGCGACTGGAATGTAGGCTCCTGGCCTCGTGCCACCTGATCGGCCTCATGCGCGAGCAGAGGACGCACCCACTCATCCAGATACTGCTTGGCGCAGTGATCGGTGTGCAGAGCGATGGTGATGTTCGGGTATTTCGCAGCCACTTCATGTGCGAAAGCCGCCAGCGCCAGCGAGCCGGTAACGCGATCATTGACCCCCCTGCCGGAGACGTAGGCCGCGCCTCCCACGGAAATCTGGATGATGCCGTCGGACTCGGCGTCTGCGAAGCCCTTCAACGCAGCATTCAGTGTCTGTGAGCTGGTTACGTTGATGGCTGGATAGGCGTAACCGCCTCGGCGGGCGGCCTCGAGCATTTCGGCATAGCGTTCCGGTGTTGCGATCGTCATGGCTTCATTATCGCGCGAGGCATGCCTCTAGGCTCCGTTCTTCAACCTGTGCGCTGTGCGATTGGTCACAGCATCGCCTCGTACGAGTAGAAATTCGTCACCCATTCCGGGTTGTCGCACCTCCAGCCTCGCCCTGCGTGAGACGAAACTTCGCAGGGTAGAGGGTGTACGGTAGTCTGTTTCCGGCGGAATCGTGCGAATGCGGAGGTGCATCATGCCTGGAATTGTTCTTATTGGTGCTCAGTGGGGCGACGAGGGTAAAGGCAAGGCTACCGATTTGATCGGCACCAAGGTCGATTACGTCGCGCGCTTCAACGGCGGCAACAACGCGGGCCATAGCGTGGTGGTCGGCGATGAGTCGTACGCCCTGCACCTGCTGCCTTCCGGTATTATCAACCCGAACCTGACCCCGGTGATCGGCAACGGCGTGGTCGTGGACCCGGAAGTGCTCTTCGAGGAGATTGACGGCCTGGAATCCCGCGGCATCGATTGCTCCCACCTCAAGGTGAGCGAGGCCGCACACATCATCGCGCCCTACCACCGCACACTCGACAAGGTGACCGAACGCTTCCTTGGCAAGCACAAGATCGGCACCACCGGCCGTGGCATCGGCCCGGCCTACGCGGACAAGATCAACCGTGTCGGCATCCGCGTGCATGACCTGTTCAACGCCGACCATCTGCACGACAAGGTGGAGGCCAGCCTACACCAGAAGAACCAGATGCTGGTCAAGCTCTACAACCGTCGTCCGATTGACGTGGACCAGACCACCGAGGAGCTGCTGAAGCTCGGCGAACGCCTCAAGCCGTACGTGGCCAACACCGGCCTGATTCTCAACAAGGCGCTTGACGAAGGCAAGACCGTACTGTTCGAAGGCGCTCAGGCCACCATGCTTGACGTGGACCACGGCACCTACCCGTTCGTCACCTCTTCCAACCCGACCGCCGGCGTGCCTGCACCGGCACCGGCGTGGGCCCCACCAAGATCACCCGCGTAGTCGGCGTCTCCAAGGCCTACGTCACTCGCGTGGGCGAAGGCCCATTCCCCACCGAACTGCTGGACGAGTCCGGCGAATGGCTGCGTCAGCAGGGCCACGAATTCGGCGTGACCACCGGTCGCCCGCGTCGCTGTGGCTGGTTCGATGCAGTCGTCAACCGGTACGCCTCCCAGGTCAACGGCCTGACCGACATCGTGCTCACCAAGCTCGACGTGCTCGCCGGCCTGAAGGAGATTCCGATCTGCGTGGCTTACGACGTGGACGGCGAACGTCACGACGATATGCCGACTGATCAGGCCGCTTTCGCCGCAGCCAAGCCGATTTACGAGACCATGCCCGGCTGGGATGAAGACATCTCCAACTGCCACTCCTTCGACGAGCTGCCTGCACCTGCCAGGCCTACGTCAAGCGTTTGGAAGAGCTGAGCGGCTGCCGTATCTCCGCGATCGGCACCGGTCCGCAGCGCGATCATGTCATCCAGATCAATTCGCTGGTCGACTGACCGTCTGCAACGAATTTCCCGGCTTGACTGGTAACGACGCGGCACATGATATCCGCCGGCTGATTCCGCGATTCGACCACTTGAAGTGGAAGATGGCGGCGGCCGGCATAGTCATTGGTCTGGTTTCAGGATTGCTGGTTGTCGTATACCGTCTCGGCATCGAATACGGCACGGATGCGTCCCGTTGGATATATGCGCGGATTCGCGAGACCCCGTGGCTGATTGCGCCGTGGGCGGTTGCCGCGGTGGCGGCCGCGCTAGCAATCGCGTGGATGGTCGGCAAGGAGCCGATGGCTGGTGGCAGCGGCATCCCGCAGACCAACGGCGTGGTGATATGCGGCTTGAAGATGCGTTGGCAGACGATTCTGCCAGTCCGTTTCGTCGGTGGACTGTTGGGCGCGTTGTTTGGTCTGTCGCTCGGCCGTGAGGGGCCGTCCATTCAGATTGGTGCGTCGGGCGCGCAGTGTGTGTCCCACCGTTTGCGCGGCCGCCGCCGTGAGGACATGCAGGAGCATTATCTGGTCACCGCCGGTGCCGCGGCCGGCTTGTCCGCCGCGTTCAGCGCGCCGCTGTCCGGCATGATGTTCGCTTTGGAAGGGGTGCATCGGAGTTTTTCCCCTGCGATTCTGATGGGCGCCACCGCCGCATCGCTGACCGCCGATTTCGTCTCAAAATACTGTTTCGGTCTGCGTCCGGTTTTGGATTTCGGTGATATCGGTCAGCTGTCGTTGGAAGAGTATGTGTGGCTGATTCCGTTGGGATTGGTGGCCGGTTTGGTTGGTTCGCTGATGAACGCTCGTTGCTTGGCTTCCAGACGCTGTACGGCAAACTGCCGGCATGGAGCCGCCCGATGATTGCGATTGCGATCGCGTTGCCTGTCGGCATCTGGTTGCCCGATGTGCTCGGCGGCGGCTCGAATCTGATTGATACCGCCGAACATGCGCGCGTCGGCTTGGGAATGCTGTGTCTGCTGTTCGTGGCGAAGATGCTGTTCACATCCACGAGTTTCGGCTCAGGCGCGCCTGGCGGTATTTTCATGCCGATTCTTGCGGTCGGTTCGTTGGCCGGCGGCATCTGCGGTGAAGTGTTGCATCGATTCGGTGATCTGCCATCCGACGCAGTGGCGGTGTTTGCGGTGTGCGTGATGACGGGCACGCTCGCCGCGTCCGTGAAAACGCCGATCACGTCGATTCTGTTGGCTGTGGAGATGTCTGGAACGTTGACGCACATGCTGCCGGTCGCGGCCGTCGCTTTCATCGCGCTGTTGGTGTCCGATTTGCTGCGCACCAAACCGATTTATGGGGAGTTGCTGGAGCGGTACGTGCGCGCGCAAGGCATGCAGATGGCGATCGCAAGCCATGTGGGCAGCGGCATTATGGAACTGCCATTGGAAATGGGAGCGATTGCGGACGGCAAGCGGGTGTGTGACGTGCGTTGGCCGTCTGGGTGCCTGATCATCGGCCTGCGTCGCGGCGAAAGCGAGATCGTGCCGCGCGGCGATACACGGCTGCGTGCCGGCGACTATCTGGTGGTGCTGTTCAGTGGCGAGGAGGAGCGCGAGGTGCGACCTGCGATGCGGCGGCTGTGTGATGCCCGGCTTGACTGAGCCTGGCTGAATTCGGCTGGACTCTGGATGTACGAATCTGCGGAATCGGACATCCAGGGTGCATACGTTGGCGCTCCGTGTAAACTCATATGCGTTAGGAAGGCGGCAACCGCGGCCCAGCTCGTTGTTGCACGGCCTATGGGCGGAACAACGCTGTCCGCGGAAGGCCAGTACAGGGGGAGCGCAATGGAATCGCAAGAACAATCGCCGGGAGACGTGGTGACTGCGGGTGAGGACTCACATCCCATCACGCAGGCAATCGACACTGTTGAGGTGATGCATGCTGGTGCAACCGCGCCCGCCGCTAACACCATGGATCCGCCTACGATTCCCCTGGCGCCGATGAAACGTATGCAGGCGCGGTTCAATCCGCTCGCCGACGGACTGATGTATGTTGTGGTGTTCGTCGGTGGATTTGTTGGAGTCGGCTGTCGGCATGCGTTGGATATGCTCCTGCCGTCGGTCAGCGGGACGCCATTCGTTGTGGGCACGTTTGTGTCGAATATGGTCGCCTGCTTCCTGTTCGCGATGCTGACCGAATTCATGGCGACCGCTTCGTGGCTGCGTCGCCGGGTGCGGCAGGTTGTCAGCCGTGGCGTTGGGCTCGGCTTGCTCGGCGGGCTTTCGACGATGTCCGGCGTGATGCTGGAAACGATGGAAGGTCTGCACGAGCGGCATATCGCCAGTGCGCTTGGCTATCTTGCGGGAAATTTTGCAGGCGGTTTGCTCACTGCCGCCGCCGGCGTGGTTCTGATGCAGGCACTGCTGTCACGGAGTACTCGAAAGCGGGTTCGGGGTGCGTTTTCAGCTGTTTCCGTGTCCGATTCTGCGAATCGGACACGCAGGCGTACGCCATGTGAAAGTGGCCGACGTGGCGCGTTCTGCCGCGCAGGCCGCAATGGAAGCCGCGCAGACGGCCCAGCAGATTGCACAGACGGGACAGGTTCCGCGAGTCGAAACACCAACCGTGCCGCCGACTGCCATCCAGCCTATGCAGACAGGCCACGTTCCGCAGATTCCTCCGCTGGTCGTTCCTCAGCTGACACAGTCATCGCAGCCGTTGTTGCGCGAGCCGGATACTTCAGACTTGGGGCAGCTGCCCGAGCCGATTCAGCAGTCGCAACCAATCCAGCAGCCCCAGCAGCAGTCGCAGCCAATCCAGCAGCCGGCCAACCCGCTTCCACCCAGCTTCGAGCCCAAACCGATCACTGCGGAGATTTCGCTTGTCGCCGACCCGACTACCGGGGAGGTGCGCTGATGATGTGGATGATCTGTCTGTTCGGCGGTCTGGGAGCCATGGCCCGTTACGTGCTCGACGTGTCAATTCAACGAGGCTGGAACCGCGAGAATCGAAGAACGAACCGCAACTTCCCGCTATCCACGCTCGTCATCAACGCGTCGCCTCGCTATGCGCGGGCATCGCCATGATGTCCTACTATTCGCAATCGGTGGATATGGACACGGTCATGATGTTCGTTGTCGGATTTCTCGGTGGTTTCTCAACATTCTCCACGGCGCTCAACGAAGTGGTTTCATTGATTCGCCAGCGTCGTTTTACGCTGGCTCTGGGCTATGGAATAGCAACCGTCGCGGTGCCTCTCATTTGCGTGGCCGCCGGTTTCGGCATTGCGCTGCTTGCCAATCCGGCGTAATTTTCACGTTACACGGACGGTCGCTGAGTAACGTGAAAGAAATCTGAGCGCCACCGCCATCAAGGCCGCCAGTCCGGATGCAACGCTGGTGATTGCATTCGACCAGACCAAGCCGCTGCTGAAGGCCTTCACCTCCGCAGGAGTCGACACTAAGAAGCTGTATTTCGTTGCCGGACTGTCGAACAGGTTCGAGAGAATGTAAATGAATGTAATATTTCGTGGTAAGCACGTGAGCATACAACGATAGAACAGTGATAACGGGGAAGGTGCGATCATGGTCGGCATGCGCGATGTGGCGAAGAAGGCCGGGGTGTCTCTGAGCACCGTCTCGCTGGTGGTGAACGGCAACGGGTACGTGTCTGATGACATGCGCGAACGTGTGCGCAAAGCCATGCAAGCCCTCAATTATGTGCCGAACGAGCTTGCCCGCAATCTGTATCATGATTGCACGAATCTGGTCGGCGTCATCGTGCCTACCATCCGCCACCCGTTCTTTGCGACGTTTACCGCACATCTGCAGCATGCACTCGCCGCGCAAGGATTACGCACTATGCTGTGCTCTACCGCAGATGAGGCGGATGGCGAAATCCAGTATGTCGACATGTTGCGTCGGCACATGATGGACGGCATCGTCATGTGTGCGCACACTTCGCATCCCGGCGATTATTGGACGTCGATTCATCGCCCGATCGTCGCGTTCGACCGTGTGCTTGGAGACGGTATTTCGTCAATCGGATCCGACCACGAGCAGGGTGGGCGATTGATTGCGCAGATGCTGATCCGCAATGGTGCCAAACATGTGGTGATGATTGGCGGTCCGCGAGATCAATTCTTCGATTTGGCTGCGCGCGGAGAAGTCGAGGAAGGACCGTTCGATTTGGGAAAGACCACGTTCCCGACGGTGCGCTACTACCTCACGTTGGAACAGGAATTGACTCCGCAGGCGTGAAATACGAGTATGTTGAAGCTGGCGAAGTGATGGATTTTGCCGGCTATCATCGTGCGGTCAGCAATGCGCTCGACAAGGTGACGACCGACGGCGTCGATGCCGTGGTCAGTTCCGATATTGGTGCATCGTTCTGCGTGCGCGAAGCGTTGGGCCGTGGAATTTCCATTCCTGACGAGCTGCAGATCGTTGCCTACGATGGTACGTATTTGACTGATTTGGCCGGCATGAAGCTGACCGCGGTCGCGCAGGATTTCTCGGCGATCGCACAGTCGGCGGCCGACCATATCGTGCAGGCGATTGCCAATGAGGAAGTGGCCGCGGCTAACGCTTCACGCAAGAACATCCCCAAGCCGTTCGAGCCGAACGTGCTTATTCCCATGACACTGGTGCCAGGCGATACCACGCGTTGATACTGTGCGTCTTCATGCGTGTGCCCGGTGTGGATCGCATCGATTTCAGCGGCGTCCACAACCGGCGAACGCCCGTCGATAGTCGTGCTCATCATCCGACTTGTGCACATGTGTCCGATTCTGCCGAATCGGACGTCTGAGTTCCGAAAAATGTGTTCTGTGTGTCCGATTCTGGAGAATCGGTCATGTGTGATGTGAATTGGGATGTTTGGATGTCCGTTTCTGCAGAATCATCTTTGCTCTGTACTCGTTGATTCGCAAATACGGCGCATGGCTCGTCATACCGGCCATGCTCGGCGGCGCGGCCTTCCTGGCGGACTCGGTGCTGACGCCGGCCGTGTCGATCTCGTCCGCCGTCGAAGGCCTGAAGACGCTGCCGGCGTTGGAGCATCTGTTCACCGAGAACAAGGATCTGACGATGATGATCACCGCGGTGATCATCGTGATCCTGTTCGCCGTGCAGTCGCGCGGCACCGAATCGATCGGCAAGGTCTTCGGCTCGGTGGTGATGGTCTGGTTCGCGTTCCTGGCGATCGTCGGCGTGGTAGCCATCGGCAACGACTGGTCCGTGCTCGCCGCACTCAACCCGTACTACGGCATCAAGTTCCTGTTCAGTCCGAATAACGCCACCGGTCTGGCGCTGATGGGCACCGTGTTCCTTTCGACCACCGGCGCGAGGCGCTGTACTCGGATATGGGCCACGTGGCCGCGGCAACATCTACTTCACCTGGCCGTTCATCAAGGTGGCGCTGGTGCTCAACTACTTCGGCCAGGGCGCGTGGATGCTGCGCAACCAGAACAACCCCGAACTGGCCGACGCCGAGGGGATCAACCCGTTCTTCCAGATGATGGATCCGAACGTGCGCTATGTGGCCGTCGTGCTGTCGGTCACCGCCGGCATCATCGCCTCCCAGGCGCTGATTACGGGCGCGTTCACCATGGTCTCCGAGGCCACCGGCCTCAACTGGATGCCGCATCTGCAGGTCTGTTACCCTGCCCGTACCCGCGGCCAGCTGTACATTCCGGTCGTCAACGTGGTGCTGTGCGTGGCCACGCTGGCCGTGCTGCTGCTGTTCCGCGATTCGGAACATATCTCGGCGGCCTACGGCTTGGCACTGACCATCACGATGATCACCACCACGATCCTGCTGGGCATCTACCTGTGGCACCGCAGCAACAAGTTCGGCGCCGTTGTGTTCACCATCGTGTTCCTGGCGATCCAGGTCCTGTTCTTCGCCGCCTCGATGGCCAAGTTCCTGCACGGCGGCTGGTTCACGCTGCTGCTCACGCTGGCGATCCTCATGATCATGTACACGTGGAACGAGGGCACCAAGCTGGAGCGCTCGCAGCGTCGGCACATGATGCCGAAGGACTTCCTCCCCGCGCTGGACAAGCTGCACGGCGATAGCCGCATCCACCGGTTCGCGGACAACATCGTCTACCTGACCAGCGATCCGGACCTGAAGCGTCTCGATACGGACATCTTCTTCTCGATCTTCGCCGACCACCCCAAGCGCGCCCGCGCATGGTGGGCGGTGGCCGTCGAGACCACCGACGAGCCGTTCACCCGTGAGTATTCGGTCGAGAGCTTCGGTACCGACTACCTGTTCCGTGTGCGCATCCGCCTCGGCTTCAAGGTCTCGCAGTCCATCCCGGCCTACCTGCATCAGATCATGCACGATCTGGAGAAGACCGGCGAGCTGCCGAACCAGCAGTCGATCTACCCGAAGCTTGACGCCGATCCCGGCATCGGCACCATCCGCTACGTGGTGATCCACAAGGCGCTGATGCCCGAGTCGAAGGTCTCCGGCCGTGGCGCCCTCTCGCTGCAGATCAAGTACGCGATCCGCCGCGTGGCCGGTTCCCCGGTCAAGTGGTTCGGCCTGGCGCCGTACAACCCGCTGGTCGAGGTGCAGCCGCTGTTCGTGTCCACGCGCCGCCCGCCGCGCCTGACCCGCGTGGCCAGCCAGGCGCCCAAGCGCGAGGCTGAGCCGGCAGGCCGAACAGCCGGTGCGAGCCGGGTGCCTAATGGCATGTCAGGGGGGCCGCGAACCGTCATCGTACGGTTCGCGGCCTTTGCATATGCGAATGATGCAGAGTGGGCGGTACTGCTTGTGAATGTAGCGGGTGGACGGGTGACGTGGTTGATGCCTTTTGCCGTATGTTCACGGTGGCTATGCGTCGGATGGGACTGTAATTCGACTTCTTGGGATCTTTTTTGCTGCAGTGGTGCGCCAAAAGGTCTCAGCCGTCTCTGCGCCACGCCTTCCGGCAGTCAGTACAAGGTTGTACTACACTGGTGGCTGTCGCACGGATGTCCCCGGTCGCCCGCGCCTCCGCGGTACATCGTTGTATGGATACGTGTCACGTATGCAGAGTGCATGCAGATATGTAGAAAGGAATCCCATGCCCCAGCAGGACCATCTGACCGCACGTCTCGTCGTCGATGACGATTTTGAGGTCGCTCCGGTCAACAATCGTCTGTTCGGTTCGTTCGTCGAGCACCTTGGCCGTTGCGTGTACACCGGCATCTACGAGCCCGACCACCCGACCGCCGACGAGCACGGCTTCCGCAAGGACGTCATCGACCTGGTCAAGGAACTCGGCGCCACCACCATCCGCTACCCGGGCGGCAACTTCGTGTCCGGCTACCGCTGGGAGGACGGCATCGGCCCCAAGCAGGAACGTCCCCGTCGACTCGATCTGGCCTGGCATTCCACCGAAACCAACGAATTCGGCCTGCACGAGATGGCCGAATGGCTTGAGGCCACCGGCGGCAACGAGCTGATGGAGGCCGTCAACCTGGCACGCGCGGCCTGCAGGAGGCCCTGGACCTGCTGGAGTACGCGAACGTGCCCGGCGGCACCGAGCTGTCGGAACGTCGCCGCGCCAACGGCGCCGACAAGCCGTTCGATATCCGCATGTGGTGCCTGGGCAACGAGATGGACGGCCCGTGGCAGCTCGGCCACAAGTCCGCCGAGGACTACGGCATGCTCGCCGCCTCCGTGGCCGCCGGCATGCGCAGATCGATCCGGACGTGGAACTGGTGGTGTGCGGCTCCTCCGCCCATGGCATGCCGACCTTCGGCAAGTGGGAGCAGACCGTTCTTGAGAAGACCTACGAGAACGTGAACTTCGTCTCCTGCCACGCCTACTACCAGCCGTTCTTCAAGGAGGACGGCACGCGCGACATGGCCAGCTTCCTGCCTCCGGCGTGGATATGGACGGCTTCATCAAGGACGTGGCCGCCACCATCGACGCCACCAAGGCCCATCTGAAGAGCGCGCACGACGTGTACATCTCGTTCGATGAATGGAATGTCTGGTACCAGGGTGAGGAGCCGAGCAAGACCCCCGAGGCATCGGCAACTGGCCGGTGGCCCCGCGTCTGCTGGAGGACATCTACACCGCCGCCGACGCCGTGGTGTTCGGCGATCTGATGATCACGCTGCTCAAGAACGCCGACCGCGTGCGCGCCGCCAGCCTGGCGCAGCTGGTCAATGTCATCGCCCCGATCATGACGAGCCGGGCGGCCCGGCCTGGCGCCAGACCACGTTCCACCCGTTCTCCGTGACCGCGCGCCTGGCCAAGGGCGGCACCGTGCTGGAGCCGAAGCTGTCCGCCGGCACCGTGGATACGCCGCGCTATGGCGAGGTCGACGGCGTGAACGCCGTGGCCGTGCGCTGCGCCGACGGCTCGCTCGCCGTGTTTGCGGTGAACCGTTCGCTCGAGCGACCGCCGAGTTCGAGATCAGGCTGCAGGACGGCGCGCAGCCGGCATCCGTCGAGGCGCAGACGCTGCACGACGACGATCTGTTCGCCGCGAATACGCTCTACGACCAGAACCGTGTGACCCCGCACGCCAACGGGTCGGCCATGTACGATGCCGAGTCCGGCGTGGTCCGCGTCTCCCTGCCGCCGGTGAGTTGGACCGCCCTGCACATCAAGTGACGCGATGGGCCGCGCGGTCCGTTCCGGAGAAGGACGGATCGCACGGCCCTTGCTTCCCGGGCCGGGCGGAAGGGACCGGACGGCCGGGGAAAACGCGTTATGCTGGAATCAGACGGGCGTTCCGCCTGAACCGTGCGGAACATGCCCGATGGTGCGACGAGAGGGGTGCTGTGGCGAAACGGGTGACCATCACCGACGTGGCGCGCGAGACGGGCGTCTCCATCAAAACGGTGTCGAATGTGCTGAACAACACCGGCAGTATGCGCCCGGAGACGCGCCAGCGTGTCCAGGATGCCATCGAACGCCTCGGATACCGCGTTAACGTGTCCGCCCGCGCCATGAAAACCGGCGGCACGAAGCTCATCGGACTGGCCATCACCGATTTCTGCCAGCCGTTCATGCCCTATCTCGCCGACAGCATCGTGGCGGCGGCACGTTCCCGCGGGTACGCGGTGATCACCGATACCTACAACAGCGCCGGCGGCTTGGCGCAGGCGATCCCGGAGACGAAGAAGCTGGCCGCGGACGGCTGGATTTTCTTCATGGGCTCGCCGATCACGGATCGCACGATACTGCACCAGCCGTATCCGTTGGTGATTGTGGGCGATTACGATACGCAGGGACTGGCCGATTGGGTCACGATGCCGAACGTGGGGCAGATTCTAGTGGTGGTTGCAACACCTGAGGTTTGAGCGGCCTTCCATGGTCACGTTGTCGGTTGTTGAGGTTATCACGCGGCGTCGAGCAGTTCGATGATCTTCTCGCTTGGTTTCATGAACC
>ENA-OQDE01000977-OQDE01000977.1-human-gut-metagenome-genome-assembly--contig:-NODE-977-length-13154-cov-3.735549_pt1 | contig 13154 bp, 15 predicted proteins | sample MGYA00242768_ERZ504595 | MGnify/ENA primary metagenome ERZ504595 (study PRJEB26092, sample SAMD00036307) | human gut metagenome | host: Homo sapiens | study: EMG produced TPA metagenomics assembly of...
CGTGCATAATCTTCCATCATTCGCAGTTCATCATTCGCAGAACAGATTGTATATTTATACTTTTCGTTCTCCCGCTTTATATTTGCCAGACAGGTAATCGCCGCATTCGACTGCAGTGCGTCAATATTGACGGCGTACGGATCTGATTTCCATTGACAAGTGTCGCAGCAAGTGCCGCTGACGTCATCAGTGAAACAAGATTCATCCAGATATTCCGCTTAAAAAATCCAAAGACCAATGTTACCATACCGTCCATTCCAAGTCCTATCGCTACCGGTATCATATAAGCGACGTAGATACTGCACCGGCTTGCATCCATGATATGTGGCAGTCCAAAACGCCATGCAGAAAGAAACATCATCAAAAGCAGCAGACCAAATCCTGCGGACATCAGCATTGATCCATAATCATGTTTTCCAATGAGCGTAAACAATAGTCCACCGATCAGGCAGAATCCCTCGCACCCAAAAATAAACAACATCCATGGCACGCTTGCCTGAAGCATTACAACATTGTGCACTCCTGCCCACAGATAATCCAATCCGTTTTGGGTAATATCCGTAATCCGGAAACGTATCTTTTCCACCAGCATACCAAACCTTGTTGTTTTTACCTGCGTCCCTTCTGTCATCTGTGCATTTTCCACACCATTTTCTGACATTGTCTGATCCGTCATGCTCCCGGCAGTATCCGTACTTTCCGTCATACTCTGATCCGTCACACTCTGTGTATTTGTATTTATTTCTTCCTTTTCACTGCCAGGGATATCTGCTTCATCTTCCTCCTCAGCACCCGTATTATTGCTGCCATTAATTACATTGAGTCCCCAGCCCAGCGATCCCTGTAAAGGCGTACCCTGTAAAAAGGCAATTCCCATCGGAAGCACTGCCAAGAAGATACTTAAAAGACCAGTCGCAAGAACCCTGAAAAAATACTCCTTTTTGAAAATACGCAACAGGTATCCTCCTGCAATACCGATACAGAACAACCCTGCTACCATAGTATCATAAAAATGTACGATCAGCGTAAGTCCAAATCCTGCAATAAATCCCATAAGATAACGGGTACTTTTGCATTTCCAGGTTTTTAATCCGGCAGCGTTTCTTTCCTTTTTGCATTGATTCACTTCTATCTTCCGCTGTTTTAAAAAGGCATACATAAAATAAATGCCGGGCAGGATAAATATCATGCCAAATTCCTGAGGCAGCGAACTGTAATAACGCGAGTAAGTATTCCTGTTAAAAAATGCAGCAAGTACATAGACAAATACAGCTCCCCATGCGCAATACGATGTCCTGCAGCACGCTTTCAAAAATGCCAGAAGTGCATAATGGATATATAAGACCTGCACCACATAAAAAAGCCGGAGCAGCACATACGTTTCAATCCCTGTTACCGTATGGATATAATAAATTACGCAGTGGAATCCAAATGGATAAATTCCAGCTACAAACACATCATTCTGCCCCATCGCATTGATCCAGTAATTGTGTACCGGTATATCGGATGCACAATAACCGTATGTATTTATCATATTGGTTCCATACATTACCAGAACCGTTGCAGTAAATACAACAAACAGCACTCCATCTGCAAAATGCCTGATGATCAGCCACACATTCTGCCACACAGTTTCTTAATTTTTCTGCCAATCCACTGTACAATCTCCAGAAGAAGTAATTTAATGCCAAGCGTCTCCCGGATCACATGGGATGTTCTGTTTCCTATGATATGTCCGATTTTTTTAGGTGAAACTCTTTTCGTATGTACCAAGGATATAACGACTGGAAGTGCACTGCCCAAAATCAGCGTAAATCTGCCTGAAATATGAAGCAACTGAAGAAATAATACCAGATTGATCAGATAGAAATGACCTAATACGATATAAAAGAAAAACCGTACACTAAATATTTCATCTTTTAACCTGCGGTGCAGAAGCAGTGCCGGAACTGCGATAAAAAGTCCCGTATAAATTGTGAAAATGCTGATAAACTGTAACACAGTCAGGACTTTCATCGACACTGCCATCACCTCCTTTAGCTAAAAATACGAATTAATTCCAATGTTTCCCTGTCGATCACAATATCTGAATTTTTTAATTTTTCCAATTCATCAAAAAAATGTTTTTTGTTTCCCTCTGTAAAATAAAGTTTTAAATAACAGGTATAGGTAGATAATTCTGCCGGATAGAGTTCCCTGCTCTTATCGCACCAATATTTCATGCGCTTAAAATCCTTTATCTTAAGAAGCAGAACGCAAAGTCCCTCAATATAGGAAGCCTGCAGTTTCTCCTGGTATTTTTCATCCAGAAAATTACATGCCTCCTCCATCATATCGATGTAGGTCTGCTGTTCCTTTTCATGAAACACCTCCTGGATCAATACCCCATGCATATACTCAATCAGGATACAGGCTGCTTCTGCCGCATCAACTCCCTCCTGTTTCATCTGAAGGTAAAGTTCCTGTGCACGCTTTCTGAAATCATTCAATGCATCCCTTAATACTGTAGCGGCATAATGTGATGTTTCCGTGTCCTCACTGTTTAACGCAAGCGAGATGGATGCCAGAGAATTCTGTACATCCCCACGGACCACATTCATGACCAGCGTTCTTAAACTGTCTTTGTCGCTGATCGCAAGTGCCTCCTCAATCGGTACTAAATTTCCTTCCCTTTCCTCATCTGCCCGAAGATGTGTCTTTACACGCTCCTTGCTGAAAATAACATCCTCAAGATCCACGTTCTGCCGGAAAAAACCTTGTTAAACACCAGTCCCGCCAAAAAAAACAACGGTCCCACTACCGGGCAGAGAAACATCATGATCCCCTTCATCAGAATATCTGTATTTTTTTCTTTCTGCCTGATCCTGCTGTTTCCTATCACATATAAAACAGCAACAGCCGTATTGATCAGAAGAACGATACAAAATCTCTTTTCTGCAACCGTCATACAAATACATCCTCCTGTATCTGGCAGGACACACCCTCTTTTTCAAATCTTTCTTTTACCATGGTTGCATCTTTTGCACTGGTATTTGCAAGAAGCGCATACATTTTTCCACCTTCAAGTTCACCGACATAATCGCTTTGTCTAAGGAGTTTGATAAGCCTTTTCCCGACCTCATCACGGTCATTTTCCTTTGTATCCACGGAAAGCAGTGCACACTGTGTCAATCCTTTATCACGCGCATTTAAATACGCCTTTACAAGTGCTAAAAAGGCTTCCGGTTCTAATATATTCGTTCCTTTTATGTAACGCTGCTGCTCTAAGGCAGAAATATAACGGTTTGCACGCACCACCGCATTCTGAATCAGATAACCGATAACCGTCAGCATATTCGCCTGTCCTAACGTCATCCGCTCCCACGGAATTCCCCAGATCATCAGAATCAGCTGCATCTCATCTTCCGAATAAATGGCATTTGCCATAAGCGGATATCTTTCATCCATATTTTTATTAATATAAACTTTCTTCCCGGCAAGCACCGTATACATGGCATCCATCTCGCTGTAATTGATTGAATTACCGAGGCTGCGTGCTTTTTCTGATGTTGCAGAAAAGACGTGCATAGGAACGGTTTGCCACCGTATAGATTGCCACATCTTTGCTTCCCATCAGTTTTGCAAGTACTTCCGCCGCATAAAAAAGTACCTCACAGGTTCATACTGCTCTAAACTGGATGTGATCTCATATAATTTTCCAAAACTGTCATTCTGGTTTACGATCTGGTTTGCGAGAATTTCTTTTACCCTGACATTGCTGACATTGATATCCGAAATATCATCTAACTGCTTGGTTAAGTATGATACTTCATGCCGCTGTTCCTCCCTCATTGCACGAAGCTGGTCTCTCAGATATCCCACTGCCAGACCTAAGATCAAAAGCTGCGCGATCCAGACATAGGTATTATAGTCAAGCATAACATCAAATCCGCTTCTGTGGTACATCTGCCGGAAACAGTACCCTGCCACGGCAAGCAATGCAGAAAATGTTGCCTGCTGCTGCCCGTATACAAGTGCAAACAACAGCACATACAGAAGATAAAAATCAATATTCTGAAAGTATTCACTTCCGACTGCACGGTTATTCAACATGAAAAACGGAATAAAACAAATCAGGTTTTCCATAAAAGGAATCAGATTCGTTATGATTTCCTTTGTCCTGCTGCCTAATCTTCGAAACAGATGTCCCTTTTTCTGCCCTGCATCTGTAAATTCAGATACATGTCTGCTGAAATAAGCCGCAATCTTTTCCACATCTGTTCCTGCATGATGAAGCACACGGCTTCCAAATTCTTCATCGTATCTTTTACCAGAAAGCATAACTTCCCGGTATTTTTTGTTTTCCTCTTCTACGATACTGACCTCATTCTCCATTCCTGCGGCAACAGCCTGGGCAAGCTCATACCGTGACATTTTCTCCCCGGAAGATAACTGATAGAGGGTATGTTTATGGTCTTTTGCCACCATTATCTGGTAGATAAACTCCACCGCATCCGCCTCATGCAGAAGCATTATTTTTTCATTCTGCGACGCAATGATCTCTCCGGTCTGGACTGCTTCGAGGCACATATCCGCACAGATCGTATCTGTATCCTCTTTCTTTCGTATTTCCCCATACAAATGATCGAGGCGGAGAATCACAACATCATTCCCCATCCTTGCATAATTTTTACAGATATCTTCTCCGATAGCGATCGCCTGGCCTTTCTTGCTGTATGCCCCGGTAGGATCATCCTCTGTCATAAACTGTGCGCTTCCACCGCCAAAAACACTCTCCGAAGAAAGATAGACAAACCTGCCTTTCTTTAAAGCGGTATAATTCATCAGTATATTCGTAAGTCCCGCTGCATAGGACGCCGCTGTGTTTTCCACCCTGTTCCAGGAAAAATTATGGTCATATGCCCCCAGAAAAACTACTACCTGTGGCATAATACTCTCTAATACCTCCCGCACACAGGCATCCTCATACGAAAAATGATACACTTCAAATACTTTCTTCAGGCTGTATCCCTTCTTTGGTTCTTCTGTCAGCACAAAGACCCTGTGTCCTTCCTTATTCAGTCTGTTGATCATAAGCCGCATAAAATTTCCGGCATTCCCAACTAGCAATATATTCATACCTGCTCCATTCTCAAATAATTCCCTGTTGTCTTAACTCCATCATAAACTGCCCTACGTCGCTTTGTGCGCAGGAGAATGACAATCCATATTCTTTTGCAAATGCCTGCATGATCTCATCCTCAGACATTCCTGAAATATACGCACGATATATATATGCACCGCACTCGTTCAACATGAATGGTTTTTTATATTGTTCCCCCTGCTCCATATCCAAAAGCCAGTATGCCCCCGCTGCCTGGCGTAATTGATACCTTTCTTTCATTGTAACTTATTTCCCCTCTTTTCGCCACTTTCGTTTTCTGTCAGGCAAAAAACTGTTCTGCCACAGTAATCTTTCCTATATATACGACCGGTCCTGTCATGAAAATTCTTCCATCCTTTTCAAATTCGATAAAAAGATCTCCACCGTGCATATGTACGGTCACTGCATCTTCGACTAATCCCAGACGGTGAGAAGCCGCTGCTGCCGCACAGGCTCCGGTGCCGGAAGCAAATGTATACCCCGCCCCGCGTTCATAAATTTCAACCTGTATATTTTTTCATCTACGATCTGACAAAGCTGCATATTGATACGGTTTGGAAAATATTTTGCATTTTCCACATATGGTCCTAAATGCAGTGCTTTCTCACGATCTACCCTCTCAAGCATAATAACACAATTTGGATTTCCCATGGATACACAGGTCGCATTATAAAAATTGTCGCAGAAAAATATCGATTCTCCCACAACTTCTCCCTCAAATCCAAGTGCCGGATCTGTTCTGCCTCAAAGACCGCATATCCCATATCCACACGCATACAGCTTCCAGCATCATCCAAAAATGTTACCAGTGTTTCCCCCGCTTTCGTGGTCAGATAATATTGCCTTTCTTTTACATATCCGGCATCTTTTAAATATCTTGAAAAAATCCGGATGCCATTGCCGCTTTTTTCAGCTTCACTTCCATCCGGATTAAAAATTCGTACTTTAATTTTTTTATCTTCCATAACCGGTCCGTACAAAATTCCATCTGCACCGACACCAATATTGCGTCTACAAAGCTGCCTTATCAATCTCTCATTTAAAACTACATCATTTTTCTTCGGATCAAAGATCAGATAATCATTGCCAACTCCATGGTATTTGCGAAGTATGATCTCAGACATCTTGATTCCTCTGCCATTTTCCTTGTGATATCATATGCAGAATAACAGGAAATGGTTACTCTACTCCCCCATTTTCAAACAACTGGTGAATATGTTCCGCCTTCTCATGGAGGATCTTGTCAATCTGATCTTTCGTCACTTCGTCTAAGTCTTTCTCCTGACCATATTTACCCGAATATGCGTTCGTTGCTTTATTGTAGTCCTCCTGCATATTGGGATCCATAGTCTGGTCTTGCGCATTTTCTGCCTCCGCAGTCTGCTTCTGCATCCCGGAATCAGCCTGCGTTCTCGGAATATAGTTCACATTCCAGTACTTGATAATACTTCTTGCGATACGTTCCCGTTCATTTCTCTTATCAATCATGTCTTTCATCATCACTGCACCACACTCTGTTCTGGTTTTTGATACCTTTTTATTTTAGCACGAAACCCATTGGAAAAAAAGTTAATTTCTGAATAAAATTCATCCTTTTGAAGCATGCTCTTTATGGTAAAGATAAAATTCCGGAGGATAAACAGCATGGCTTCTTATAAAGTAGAAATCTGCGGCGTCAACACCGCAAAACTCCCCATTTTGAAAGAAGAGGAAAAAGATGCTCTGTTTGCACGGATCAAACAGGGAGATACCGCCGCCAGAGAAACTTATATCAAAGGCAATCTCAGGCTGGTATTAAGTGTCATCAAACGTTTTTCCGGCAATCACGAAAATGTAGATGATCTGTTTCAGATCGGCTGTATCGGCCTGATCAAGTCCATCGACAACTTCGATCCGACGATCGGGGTTAAGTTTTCCACTTACGCAGTTCCCATGATTATAGGTGAGATAAGACGTTACCTGCGCGACAATAACTCTATCCGCGTCAGCCGTTCCCTGCGCGACACTGCCTACAAGGCAATCCACACCAAAGAAATACTCTCAAAGACGGAAAACAAAGAGCCGACTCTCGACGAAATTGCCGCCGAATCCGGCATTTCTAAAGAGGACATCGTTTTCGCCCTCGATGCCATCCAGAGTCCTCTCAGTCTTTATGACCCGGTCTACACCGATGGCGGTGACACACTCTATGTCATGGACCAGATCAGTGACAAGAAAAACCGGGAAGAAAACTGGGTTGAAGAGCTGTCCCTAAACGATGCTCTCGACCGGTTAAACGAACGCGAAAATTATATCTTAAAGCTTCGCTTTTTTGAAGGAAAAACGCAGATGGAAGTGGCTGACGAGATCCATATCTCCCAGGCTCAGGTCAGCCGCTTAGAAAAATCTGCATTAAAATCCATTCGTCATTATCTGTCGCTCTAACGATCCCATTTATTGCACAGAGCATTGATCTGATCTGCAAATTTGCCAAGTTCTTTGTTTGGCATTCCCTCACACTTATTGATAACCGTGAGAAGTCTCTGGCCTGCAGCAAGCAGTCTTGCAAATACATTGCTCGATGCACGGCTCTTCTCTGTTATCTTCTTCTCTGCCCGTTCTCTGGATCCTTCGCGTACCTGTTCGCCGGTTGCAAGGTCAAATGCATCTCCCGGGAACGCGCATAGGCCTCATACCCCAAAGTATCTTTCAAATGATCCGCGAACTGCTCCGTAACTTTGTCTTCCCCGTGTACCACAAATACTTTTTTCGGCTTATTTTCGAATGCTGCCGCCCATTTTGTCAGTTGTTCCACATCTGCGTGGCCGCTGATACCCGGCAGGTTCTCGATTCTTGCCGCAACCTCGATTGTCTCACCAAAGAGCCTTACCTCTTTTGCACCATTTAAGAGTGAAAAGCCAAGTGTTCCCGGCACCTGATATCCCACGAATAAGATCGTGGAATCTTTTCTCCACAGATTATGTTTCAAATGGTGGCGGATACGTCCCGCCTCACACATTCCGGATGCAGAGATAATAACTTTGGGATTATCATTAAGTTGATCATTTTTGACTCATCACTTGTGATCGCCATTTTAAGTCCCGGAAATCCGATCGGATTAATCCCCTGCTGCACAAGTGCTCTCGCATCTTCGTCAAAACATTCTTCCACACTCTTGTTAAAAATGCTTGTCGCTTCAACCGCTAACGGACTGTCTATGTATACCTCAAAATTTTCAAATTCCGGCAGCAGATGCTCACTCTTGATCCTGCGGATAAAATAAAGCATCTCCTGTGTTCTGCCCACGGAAAATGCAGGAACGACCAGATTACCGCCGCGTTCATACAATGTTTCTTTGATCACTTTTGCCAGGGCGATCGCGAAATCCGGAGGTGTATTGTGTTTTCTGTCACCATAGGTTGACTCCATGATCACATAATCGGCATCTTTGATGTATTCCGGATCTTTGATGAGCGGACGGTTACCTGGTCCGATATCACCGGAAAATGCCAGTTTTACCTCTGTACCATCATCATCCCTCACCCACATTTCAATGCTTGAGGATCCAAGCAGATGACCTGCATCTACAAAACGGATCTCAAGTCCGTCACAGACTTTGATCTTTTTCTGATAATCACACGGCACAAAATGGCTCAGTACGCTCATCGCATCATTCATATCATAAAGAGGCACCACTTCCGGTTTTCCGGCCCGTTTTGCCTTACGATTGCGCCATTCTGCCTCGAACATCTGGATATGTGCACTGTCTTTGAGCATAATGTTGCAGAGTTCATTGGTCGCTAAGGTACAGTATATTTTGCCGCGGAAACCATGATTGTATAAAAGCGGCAATAATCCGGAATGATCAATATGTGCATGCGTCACAAATACATAATCGATCATCGCTGCATTGACCGGAATCTCCTGATTTGTGTACAGATCCGGCCCCTGTTCCATACCACAGTCCACCAGTATATGCTTATCTCCAAGGATAGATAATGGCAACTGCCTGTTACCTCATGTGCTGCGCCTAAAAATTCCAATACCATATGAAGTCCCCCATTCTGTCTGCTTTTCTTTCATTATACTATTTTTCAGCTATATGCACAATATTTTTTCATATTTTATATGTTTTTTAACTATTTTGTCATTTTACCAGATAAAAACAGAGAGACTTTACTCAAGACGCACGATTTCTTTTTTCAGTCTTCCCATGATCTTTTTTTCCAGTCTGGATATGTAGGACTGGGAAATACCAAGCATATCCGCAACCTCTTTCTGGGTTTTTCCTCTCCATCGATGGAATTTAACCCAAACCGCAGTTCAATGATCATCCGTTCCCTGCCAGATAGTTTTCCAATCGCTGTCTTAAGCAGCCGATGTTCCACATCCGTTTCAATGTCGTGATAGATCACGTCCTCATCGGTTCCTAAGATATCCGAAAGTAACAGCTCATTTCCGTCCCAGTCCACGTTTAAAGGCTCATCAATAGACACTTCCATTCTCGTTTTGCTGTTTCGCCGCAGATACATCAGAATTTCATTTTCAATGCATCTCGAAGCGTAGGTCGCAAGTTTGATATTTTTCCCGGGATTAAATGTGTTGATTGCTTTGATCAGACCGATCGTACCGATAGAAATCAGATCCTCCACCCCGACGCCGGTATTATCAAATTTTTTTGCAATATACACCACAAGCCGCAAGTTATGTTCAATCAGCTGTTTTCTTGCAAGCTGTCCGCTCTCATCACTGGTAAGCATCTCTATGCATACCGCCTCATCTTCACCGGCAAGCGGCGGCGGAAGTACCTCTGCGCCTCCGATATAATGCACCTCATCCTTTTTCTTTCGAAAAATACCGGGAAATATCATCGTTCTTATCTTTGGTATCGCAAATTTTATGTACATTTTCAATTCCACCTTAATTCTTATTTTCTGTCTTGCCGCCCTGTGGCATAATGCTCGAAGCATTTAAGAGCATTTCATATTCCTTACCGTCAAACAGCATCTTATCTGCGGTTCCAATCGCTGCATGTGGGATTTTTACCGCACGTTTTCCCTGAAAAACAGTCATTTCATCCACATTTGTTACCGCGATCAGTCCATCCTTTTCCCCCAGTGACCGATATGGCACAAAACGAACCAGATCCTTTTCTTTTGTAAAGAATTTTTCCGCCACAGATCCCGATAGAATACTGATCTCCTGTCCTGTGTACGGATCCGTCAGCTGATTCCCGCTATCCCAGTATGCACGCAGTCTGATATGCCTTTCTCCTTTTTTTAACTCTGCAGGATATATATGATTTCCATAAACGCGCCTTTCACCAAAACAGATCACTGCCGTAACAACTACCGCTGCCGCAACAAGCATCTGTAAAATTTCATTTTGCGAAAATATATGCTGTTCTAAGAGCCACTCAAGCGCACCTCCCTGTATCACGCACATAAAATAGGTCACAACCCAGTTTTCTAAATAACTGCGTTTTCCTTCCCAGCCAAAACAAAAAAATACCATCCCTGTGTTTAAAACAAAATGTGCGATCAAAAAATACAGGATCCTGTTATTGATAAAGCACACCAGAAACAGATGAATCAGCGAAAACATCAGCGATACCGCAAACAGCCGCCCGGGATGTATCCTCCGTTTCAGCAGGCAGTTGCATCCAAGTATTGCCATATAGTCCATAAACAGATTTTCAAGCAGGAACACATCTGCATAAAATACATAGATCTCGTCTCACCCCTTTTCTCCAGACTCTTTCGTATCTTTACTGTTATTATAAAACAGTACAACTTTACTTTTTGTCAAAACAGGTACTCCAAATCCCGCAAATCATCCCTTATTTTCGACAAGCGTTGTTCTTTTCTATATATAAAAAGAGATTTATGTGTTTTCTCTTCAAACACATAAATCTCTTTTCAGATGTATAAACTGCTGCTGCAGCCCGCGTACTTTGCAGGCATATCTGTTGTTATGTTTTCTAATATTTTATCTCAGATATTATTTTCTTGAATTTTTAAGGAAATCCGGAATTTTAATATCCATTGGCTGTACTGTGCTCTCAGGCTGACGCGGTCTCTGAATACCAGAAAATGATGGTGCAGCGTCTGTGTCTGCGTATGTGCCTGTACACTTGCACCAAGATTTGCCGCCTGTCTGTTGATGCCAGGTGTTCCAACCGGTCTTGTAACGTTTGTTGTATTTCCATAGCGGAGATCCGGCATAATCTTGCTCTTCGGTGCTGCCGCATTCTCAAGTCCTGTTGCGATAACTGTGATCGTAGCTTCATCTGTCATAGACTCATCATACTTCGCACCAAAAATAATGTTTGCATTATCACCTGCAAGATCCTGAACATAGCTTGCTGCATCGTTCGCATCCATCAGGGAAATATCACCGGAAATATTGATAATAACATGGGATGCACCATTGATCGTGGTCTCTAACAGCGGACTCGCAACTGCAAGTTTGACAGCTTCGATTGCTTTGTCATCTCCCTTGCATTACCGATACCGATATGTGCCATACCCTTGTCCTTCATGACAGTGGAAACATCAGCAAAGTCAAGATTGATCAGTGCCGGCAGATTGATAAGGTCTGTAATTCCCTGAACAGCCTGCTGTAACACTTCATCTGCTTTCTTTAAGGCATCCGGCATGGTCGTACGTCTGTCAACGATCTCCAGAAGCTTATCATTCGGGATCACGATCAGTGTATCAACGCTCTCTTTTAAACGGTCAATACCGGAAAGTGCATTTAACATACGCTGTTTTGCTTCAAATTTGAATGGTTTTGTCACAACACCGACTGTTAAGATTCCCTGCTCTTTTGCAATCTTTGCAACAACCGGTGCTGCACCTGTTCCGGTTCCGCCACCCATACCACAGGTTACGAAAACCATATCCGCGCCCTTCACTGCTGCAGATAATTCTTCCATGCTTTCCTCAGCGGCTTTCTGACCGATTTCCGGCTGTGCTCCTGCTCCAAGTCCTTTTGTCAGCTTTTCACCGATCTGGATCAGTGTCGGTGCTTTACAGAGTGCCAACGCCTGTTTATCTGTATTTACTCCGATAAACTCGACTCCCCCGATACTCTCATCAATCATTCTATTTACAGCATTATTACCAGCTCCTCCTACTCCGATCACGATGATCTTTGCACTGGTATCCGCTTCTGTTGTCTTAATCTCCAGCAAGGTAGTTCCTCCTTCATTTAGCTTAAAAAATTACAGCTAAAAAACTCATATAATCTATAATATAATTTTTCTTACAATTAATCAACTGATTTTTCAAAAAAGATTACACTTTTTTTTACAAATCTGCACGGTCAAACACAATATCTGTCGTATCCGGCGTCCATGTCTCTAAATGCAGTATACCGGAGAGTCCCGACAACTGTGGCATAATTGCGGAAAGTCTCGCAATTTTCTGTGTCAGATAATCTTCTGAACCAACATTGACCGCAATCGTTCCGTAAGTGAGCTGTGGCTGCATTGCACTGTCATAGTGGATTTCTTCCGGTTCAAGTTCATATTTTTTCAGTAGTTGTGTCAGTGTCAACAGATTTCTCAGCAGTTTTGTATCCTCAAGCGGCAGTTTTTCGTATAAAACCACACTATCACAGGTAACTCCCGTGATCTTTGGCACTCCTTCGATTACATCCGACGAAGTTTCCACAACAAATCCGTCTTTATCAAAGTACGCATATTGTCCAAGCGTATCAATATAAAAACTGCCCAGAATACCTTTTTCTGTAACCGAAATCCGCAATGTATGCGGATCATCCAGCGAAATTTCCATCGTATCCACAAACGGTACTTCCCCGACATCCACAAACCGGTATTTCAGATCTACATACAGACTGTTCCACGAATAATCATCGTCCAGCACCATATTTTTGATCTGGTCGGCAGAATAAAGACTGTTTCCTTCCACAACTACATTCTGGACTGTAAATACCTTTACCACAATAAGTGCCGCAAGTGCAAACAACATCAGAACTACCAGAAAGATACAGATCCCGATTCTTCTTC
>ENA-OQDE01000978-OQDE01000978.1-human-gut-metagenome-genome-assembly--contig:-NODE-978-length-13131-cov-2.310827_pt1 | contig 13131 bp, 16 predicted proteins | sample MGYA00242768_ERZ504595 | MGnify/ENA primary metagenome ERZ504595 (study PRJEB26092, sample SAMD00036307) | human gut metagenome | host: Homo sapiens | study: EMG produced TPA metagenomics assembly of...
TCATGGTGGAGTATTTCTGGCTACCGGTAGAACCGGCGCGCATAAAGAAAAGGATCTCGCCAAGCTTGCCCGTTTCTTCAAGGCTTCGTAGTTACACTTCGCCCACAGCGCAGGCCAGGCGTTATGCATAATTTCGGCGCTAACGCCGTTATGCAGGTAAGTGTCGGTGGGCAGATACTCGCCGAAGTCAGCCATCCAGCCGCCGCAGCCGAGTTCAATCATGTTCTTTTTGATCACTTCCTTGAACCAGGCGTAGGCTTCCGGATTAGTGAGATCGACAACGCCGCCGTAGAACTCGCCGAATTCCACCAGATAGTCACCGCCACAGGCATCTTTTGCCAGATAGCCGTGTTTTGCTGCTTCGGCACAGAGTCTTTATCACTGGCGACATATGGGTTGATATAGGCAAGGAACTGAACGCCCTCTTTGTTCCACTGCTTAATACGTGAGTCCAGTTGCGGATAGTTTTCGCTGTTCCACTTCCAGTTCCACATTACGCGTTTGCCAAAAGAAGTCATACGGATCCCGGACCAGTCCTGCGCCCAGATGCCGTTAACCTTCACGCCCGCGTTACGCATGGTGTCCAGTTTCTTCTGACACACTTCCGTCCCGCCCTGAATACCGAGCGTTACCCCGTCATAAATCCAGTCGGGCAGTTCTGGCTGGCGTCCCAGCAGGGCGGTTAATTTTTCCAGCAGGGAGATGTATGTATCAGCACATTCAAAACGCAGCGTTGCTTTGTCTTCCCACAATGCCAGCTCGTGATATTCCGGCGCGCTAAAGTCGAAGTTCATATAGCAACTGTTATCAACATGGCAGTAATACTTCTGCGTGCTAACGAACGTAGGCTGTGGGAAGAAAGTCCAGTAATAATCGCCGCCCGCGTTCTCTTTGCAGTCGGCCTGCCAGGTAACATAGGTTTGTTTGTTGCGACCAACGCCTTGTTCACTGGTCCACAGCGGGAACGGTTTGCCGCGCAGATCAAAGTAGGAAAACTGTTCACCGCAGCCGTAGATATGATCTTCCGGCTGTGCGGCAAGGCGCAGCCAGATGCGGTTGTGGTTAAGGTTGTCGTTTTGTAGTTCCAGCAATAAACGGCCCTGATCGTCGGCAGAGATATTCAGCGTGGTGCTAATGTCAGAACCACGGCTGAAATGGATTAACCAGCCATCCGGTGACTGGCTGACGATAGCGTCGGTAAGCGCAATTTTCTCCTGTAGTTTATCTTTAATGCTGAAATTGCCACGGAACATATCGATATCCGCTATACCTGAGCCAATCCATAAACAAGGATTATCTTTGCTATGGGTTAAAATAAGACGTTGTTGAAAATGTAGGGTAAAACGGTCGTTATTCTGATGAAGTTGAAAATCTGGTAACTGTGGGCGTGGCGTATCCATAAATAATCTCCATAGATATAAAGCTAATATTTCATGCCATCCTGTTATTACAGGTTTCATTAATTAAAGAATGTGTGCGGGTATAAATTAAAACCCGCATAATTATTATTTACTTTCTTCAGCCCGGCGGATTGCCGCCACTTTTTTACCAAATGCCAGTTGCAGTATAACTAACAAGGTAAACGGAGGAAGAAGTGCGGCAGCGGCGGGAATTCCCAGCGCGCCTTTTATCAACATAGAACCGGAGGCAATCAGCAATAAAAAGACCATCACACGGAACACTTTGACCGAAATGCGTTTATGCACATATTGTCCAACCAGTGAACCGAGGATCATGGTGGGAATACAAAACAACACCAGTTTAAAGATAGAGACAGTCAAAATTCCGCTGGTTGCCAGCCCGCCGATCACCGCGATGTTGTTTGCGGTGAAGAAAGCGTTCAAAGTGCCGCGAAATGCCGCCGGGCCTAAGTTACGCAGCATACCGTAGATAACCATCGGCGGTCCGTTGGTTGAGAACGCCGCACCTAATGCACCAGCTACTGCGCCGATAGGTGCGGCGATCCAGTTACGGTCATAAATCGGCAGGCGAGGAATAAACATGCTGTAAAACGAGTAAAGGATAAGGAATCCGCCTAAGCCACTTTCATAAAATGGTCGGGTAAATACGACAGCGCATATAAACCGACGGGTATTCCCAGAAACGAGAAAATAATCAGTACCATTGCCGATCGCCAATCCGTTTCTTTACGTGACAGCCAGGTGGCGTACAAGGCGGTTGCGGTGCCGACAATCACCGAGAGCGGAGTTGCCATTTTTACGGGGAGCATTAACGTGACGAGCGGCATAGTGGTTAAACCACCGCCAAATCCCGCGCATATCCCCACAAAGGTATAAAGAAACATTAACGCGATAACGATACATACCACGCTTGTTTCCACCATGGCCCCGTCCGGCGTAAATAATGTAAAAAAGTCCATAATCTTTCCTGTTGTGTAAATACAACCCTAAACAATGATCTCGTTCTTTTCTTAATAAAATTAATTGTGCTGCCCGTGAATATTAAAAAACAGGCGGTGCGTTTTTCCTGGTTCCAGTAATAATAAGTCGATACCTGAATTAAACGCATCAGGCGGGCAACTCATAGGTTCAACTGCCAGTCCCTGACGCTGTAATTTTTCACCGCTATAAACCTGCACCCAGGGTTGATCGGAACAGAGGCTCACCGAAAGCAAATGCTGTGGATGGGTAATGGTCATTTCCCACAGATCATTAGCGGTTTTAAAGGTGTGGTCGATTTTTGTCGCGGCTATTTTTGTCGCCCGCGTGAAATTTAAATTCAGCTCATCAACGTGGTGAAGCGTTGTCGGATTTGCGTGCTCATCGACGGCATAAACCTGTTCTGCCGGAAGCTGGAATTCATAGTCATCAACAGGTGTTAAGTTGCAGGTTAAATAAGGATGAATACCCACACCATAAGGTGCGGTCACAGTACCAATATTCTGGCTTGCGATCTCAACGGAAAGGCCCGTGCGAGCGTTGAGCGAATAAACAACCTGTGAAGCCAGCATAAACGGATAGCCGTAACTGGGAGGGAGAAATGCTGTTAATGTGACGCTGGTGGCGCTTAATTCGCTGATCTGCCAGTCTCGCCAGGCAAGCAGCCCGTGAATAGCGGCTTTTGAACTATGTTCATTAATGGGTAACTGATAGTCCTGCCCCTGATAGCGGTAACAGCCGTTGGCGATCCGGTTCGGCCACGGAATAAGCACTTACCAGATGCGCCAGCGGCATCTCTTCGGGTTTATGTGGAATAACTAAATGACAGCCCTGAAAGGTTAATTCAGCCAGACCTGCACCGACGGTCACAATGGTCGCGTGATAATCCCCCGCGGCAAGTGAAACGGTTTGTCCACTGCAATGCATGTTGGTGATTTGCATACGAGGCACCTATATTGAATAACGACATACCCGGCATGTAGCCTGATATGCCGTTATTTCAGCTCAGTTATTTCGCGTTAACGTCCAGCAGGCCTGCGGCAACAGCCGGAGCCAGACCAGGGGCTAACGGGATACGCGGGATCACCAGGCAATGCAGCAGGTGATAAATATCCTGTTTACCGTCCCAGACTTTGGTGGTGACTTTATTATCCGCGTCCAGCTCCTGCCACCATGAACCATTTTCATAGTCCATCAGGTACTTAATGCAGTAGTCCCACCATGTCTGATACCAGGTTTCGTACTGGCGATCGCCGGTGACGGTGTAGAGCGCGTAAGCCGTACCCATCGCTTCGACGATAGGCCAACGTACACGTTCGCGGACCACCGGTTTTCCTTCCCAGTCAACGGTATAAACAATCCCGTCCGCGCCATCGGGTGCCCAGGCATCGCGCACGGTGGCGTTAAACAGACCTTTGGCATCTTCTAGCAGCCAGGCAGGCGGCTGTTCGCAGCGGGCTTCCAGGGCAGCGTGGATGTGCAGCATTAAACGGCCCCATTCGATCCAGTGGCCCGGAGTACCTCCGAACGCGCGGAAGCGGTGCGCCGGGTTATCTTTGTTGTAATCCGGCAGCGGATTCCACTGGGTATCGAAGTGCTCGTTAACGCGATAATGATTATTTCTGGCGACATCGTGGATAATCACGGAAGCCACGCGAATGGCGCGATCCAGCCATTTTTTGTCATGCGTGACGTCATAGACAATCAGGAAGGCTTCTACCGCGTGCATGTTGCATTGCCACCGCGATATTCTTCGGTTTTGCTGAAGGCTTCGTCCCAGGACTCAAGGCACATCTGCTCTTCTTCGCTCCAGAAGTATTTCTCGATAATTTCAATGGTGTAATCGAGCAGCTTGCGTGCTTCCGGGTGACCCGTTGTGACCGCGCTGGCGGCACCCAGCAGAGCAAAGAAGTGTTGATAGCCCTGTTTGGAGGCATCCACCACGCCCTCGTCATTCACGCAGGCATACCAACCGCCATATTTTTTATCGCGCAGTGCGCCGTTCATGGCTTTGATACCGTGATCAACCAACGAGTAAGCGCCAGGTCGACCCATCACCGCAGCAACAGAATAAACGTGCAACATACGAGCGGTGATCCACAGATGGGTGCCCATCTCTTCTTTGATTTGCCCTTTATTGCCTAACCAGCCAAATCCGGTCGGTACTACGGAATTTTTACCAAAATCAAAGATGCGATCGGTTTCCTGTTCCAGCCAACGGTTGTGACTTAAGGTGTTAAACCATTTCATTTTTGTATCCCCATCTTAACGGCGTTTAGCCATCATTTCGTCGACGATATCGCCAAGTTGTTGTAATTTCGGTGCGCAAACGTCACGCAGCATCAGCTCGTTGTCTGGTAAACCGACAACCGATGCCCAGACGGCACGACCAGCCAGGAAGCCCGATGCACCCGCTGTCATTGCCACGCGTACGGCACGCGGGAACAGTTTTTCGTCGACACCGGATGAGAGGATCACCCACGGCATATTGATATGGTCATTCAGACGTTGTGAAGCACTGAGAAGCTCTTGTTGCGGACCTTTGCCATAAAGCGGCATTTCAACTTTGTAGAGGTCAGCGCCACTGTCGCCCAGTTCTTTGGCGGCATCGATGATCGCTTGTTCGCGATCAAATTTATCGCCACGACGCGGCGGGCGAACAACCGGCTCAATGATGCTCACCAGACCGTTTGAATGGCACAGTTCGTTGAACTCTTTCACCATATTCAGGCGTTGCTGCGCATCTTCATCGCTACGCCACAGCACCAGCAGTTTTAAGGCTTTGCCACCGTCTTGTTTGATTTGTAGCGGGTTGATTTTGCGGTCAATGACCACGCTATCTACCGGAATACCGTTGCCAGGAATGAACTCATCGGCGGCGACAATCATGGCGCAACTTTTGGCAATTGCGTTTTGCTCAACCACCTGGCGGTAACAGAACTGTTGATCTACCAGAATCGCCGAGGCATAAGGCGAGAGGGCCTTTGCAGCGTTAACTTTGAAATCAGTTAAAACGCTATCGGCTACTGGAGCGGGTGCCCCAGCCGCGGCAAACATCATGCGCATGGCTTCGCGTTGATCGACCGCCAGCATGGCAAAACCGCCCGATGCGCGTGTAATGTCGTTGATGGTGTACTTATTCATTCATTTATTCCTTTATCCAGTCGTTACATTTTTACTTTGGCAGTCATCCCGGCACTGACACGGACCTGTTCCAGAATGGCGGACCAGTCCTGACGACCGCGACCCGCTGCGCGCGCCTGGCTATAAATCTCCCGTGAGGCGGCCCCCAGCGGCATTGGCACATGCAGCTGGTTGGCGACATCAAGGGCGATACCAAGATCCTTATGGGCAAGATCGATCATGAAGGCGGGAGAAAGATCCCCGCTGAGGACTTTGTTTGGCCAGGAAGTGGTGAAGTGGCCTTTACCGGCGGCGGTGCCGCTCATCACCTTGACGGCAACATCGAAGGGAAGATTCAGGGCTTCGCACAAAACGGCGGCTTCTGCCGAAAGCGCATTGAGCGCGATGCTCATGTAGTTGTTGATGAGCTTAACGCGGATCCCCATGCCCGGACCGCCCGCGTTGATCAACTCACTGCCCATCGCCATCAGGATCGGTGTGGCGCGTTCAACTTGTTCAGCGGTGCCGCCAGCCAGCAGTAACAGAGTACCGGTAATGGCATTGGCGGAAGTACGGCCCACCGGAACATCCATCATGCTGAAGCCTTTGGCTTGCATATCGGCAATCAATTTATCGGTTTGCAGCGGATGGATGGTCGACATATCGATGACCAGCGCATCGGTAGATAAGCTTTCGCAAACGCCGTTTTCACCGAACAACACGCTGCGCACCAGATCGCCATTCGGCAACATGGTAATGATAAATTCGGCATCTTTAGCGGCCTGCGCCGGGTTGGCGGCGGGAGTCGCACCTTTGTCTACCAGATGCCGCACAGCTTCGGCGTTCACATCAAAGACGCGAAGTTGATGCCCTTGCTGCAATAAATTGCTCGCCATTGGCGAACCCATTTGTCCTAAACCGATAAACGCGATTGCTGCCATAACCCTCTCCTGAATACAGTGATGTCACTTTTTGTCATTTATGACATGCTTTGCTTGTCTGTTTTTGATCGTATTTGTAATTTATCGTCAAAATTGACAGCCGTCACTTTTTAAACAATTGGTGAAATTAAAATGAACGCATCCCAAAATGCTTAAGGAATGACCATGATTCGTGTTGCTTGTGTAGGTATTACCGTGATGGATCGTATTTATTACGTGGAAGGGTTACCGACGGAGAGCGGTAAATACGTGGCGAGAAATTATACGGAAGTTGGTGGCGGGCCAGCGGCGACGGCAGCGGTTGCGGCGGCAAGGCTGGGGGCGCAGGTCGATTTTATTGGTCGCGTAGGTGATGACGACACGGGTAACAGCCTGCTGGCAGAGCTGGAATCCTGGGGCGTTAACACCCGTTACACCAAACGGTATAACCAGGCGAAATCTTCGCAATCCGCCATCATGGTGGATGCCAAAGGCGAGCGGATAATCATTAACTACCCCAGCCCGGACCTGCTGCCTGACGCAGAGTGGTTGGAGGAAATTGATTTCTCTCAGTGGGACGTTGTGCTGGCAGATGTGCGCTGGCACGACGGCGCTAAAAAAGCCTTTACCCTGGCCCGGCAGGCGGGCGTGATGACCGTTCTGGACGGGGACATTACGCCGCAGGATATCAGCGAGCTGGTGGCATTAAGCGATCACGCGGCCTTTTCAGAACCGGGTCTGGCGCGCTTAACGGGCGTGAAAGAGATGGCCAGTGCGCTAAAACAGGCACAAACGCTCACAAATGGTCATGTCTATGTGACCCAGGGCAGCGCAGGCTGCGACTGGCTGGAAAATGGCGGACGTCAACATCAACCGGCTTTCAAAGTTGATGTGGTAGATACCACCGGTGCGGGTGATGTTTTTCACGGTGCGCTGGCGGTGGCATTGGCAACCGGTGGGGATTTAGCGGAGTCAGTTCGCTTCGCCAGCGGTGTGGCGGCGTTAAAATGCACTCGTCCCGGTGGACGAGCCGGGATCCCTGACTGTGATCAAACCCGATCTTTTTTGTCACTTTTTGTATAAAATGCCAGGGTGATGGTTTTTCGAGGAATTTTCATGAGCCTTACCGAACTAACCGGTAACCCGCGGCACGACCAACTCCTCATGCTGATCGCCGAGCGTGGGTATATGAATATTGATGAGCTGGCAAATCTGCTGGATGTCTCCACGCAGACGGTCCGCCGGGATATTCGTAAATTAAGCGAGCAAGGGCTGATCACGCGCCATCACGGTGGCGCGGGTCGGGCTTCCAGCGTCGTTAATACGGCGTTTGAGCAGCGTGAGGTTTCGCAAACTGAAGAGAAAAAAGCGATTGCCGAAGCGGTGGCAGACTATATTCCTGATGGATCGACAATATTTATCACCATCGGTACGACCGTTGAACATGTCGCCCGGGCGTTACTTAACCACAATCATTTGCGGATAATCACCAACAGCCTGCGTGTGGCGCATATTCTTTACCACAACCCGCGCTTTGAAGTGATGGTGCCTGGCGGTACGTTGCGCTCTCATAATAGCGGGATTATTGGCCCTTCAGCGGCGTCCTTTGTGGCTGATTTTCGTGCTGATTATCTGGTAACAAGCGTTGGGGCGATTGAGAGCGATGGCGCGTTGATGGAGTTTGATGTAAACGAAGCTAACGTGGTGAAAACGATGATGGCGCACGCGAGAAATATTCTGCTGGTCGCCGATCACACTAAGTATCATGCTTCGGCGGCGGTTGAAATTGGTAACGTGGCACAGGTCACTGCGCTCTTTACCGACGAGCTGCCGCCCGCTGCGCTAAAATCACGCTTACAAGACAGCCAAATTGAAATCATCCTTCCCCAGGAAGACGCGTAGAATTTTGTGACCGTTGACCTTGCTTCATACCTGACCACATAGCCAAACCCATCCTTTCCCGCTACAGTTAATTTCTTGTGGCGCGAAAGGAGGCAAAAATGCTCTATATCTTTGATTTAGGTAATGTGATTGTCGATATCGATTTAACCGTGTGCTGGGAGCCTGGAGCGATTTAACGCGTGTTCCACTGGCTACGCTTAAGAAGAGTTTCCACATGGGCGAGGCGTTTCATCAGCATGAGCGTGGGGAAATTAGCGACGAAGCGTTCGCAGAGGCGCTGTGTCATGAGATGGCCCTGCCGCTAAGCTACGAGCAATTCTCTCACGGCTGGCAGGCGGTGTTTGTCGCGCTGCGCCCGGAAGTGATCGCCATCATGCATAAACTGCGTGAGCAGGGGCATCGCGTGGTGGTGCTTTCCAATACCAACGCCTGCATACCACCTTCTGGCCGGAAGAATACCCGGAAATTCGTGATGCTGCTGACCATATCTATCTGTCGCAAGATCTGGGGATGCGCAAACCTGAAGCACGAATTACCAGCATGTTTTGCAGGCGGAAGGTTTTTCACCCAGCGATACGGTCTTTTTCGACGATAACGCCGATAATATAGAAGGAGCGAATCAGCTAGGCATTACCAGCATTCTGGTGAAAGATAAAACCACCATCCCGGACTATTTCGCGAAGGTGTTATGCTAAAAACCATTCAGGACAAAGCCAGGCACCGTACCCGTCCACTATGGGCCTGGCTAAAACTACTCTGGCAACGCATTGATGAGGACAACATGACAACCCTGGCAGGTAACCTTGCCTATGTGTCATTGCTCTCATTAGTGCCGCTGGTTGCCGTTGTTTTTGCGCTTTTCGCCGCTTTTCCCATGTTTTCCGACGTCAGCATTCAGTTGCGTCACTTTATTTTTGCCAACTTTCTGCCTGCTACTGGCGATGTTATTCAGCGGTATATCGAACAATTTGTTGCCAATTCCAACAAGATGACCGCCGTTGGGGCGTGCGGGCTGATCGTCACGGCGTTATTGTTGATGTACTCCATCGATAGCGCGTTGAATACCATCTGGCGCAGTAAACGAGCGCGACCCAAAATTTACTCGTTTGCCGTGTACTGGATGATTTTAACGCTGGGGCCGCTGCTGGCAGGGGCCAGTCTGGCGATCAGTTCCTATTTGCTCTCCCTGCGCTGGGCGAGCGATCTCAATACTGTCATCGACAACGTGCTGCGTATTTTTCCGCTGCTGTTGTCGTGGATCTCCTTCTGGTTGCTGTACAGCATTGTTCCTACCATCCGCGTACCTAACCGCGACGCGATTGTCGGCGCGTTTGTCGCTGCACTCCTGTTCGAAGCAGGAAAGAAAGGTTTCGCGCTTTATATCACCATGTTCCCGTCATATCAGCTCATTTACGGCGTGCTGGCGGTGATCCCCATTCTCTTTGTTTGGGTCTACTGGACATGGTGTATCGTCTTGCTTGGTGCGGAAATTACTGTCACTCTCGGGGAATACCGCAAACTAAAACAAGCAGCTGAACAAGAAGAAGACGACGAACCATGATTGCATTAATTCAACGCGTAACCCCGTGCCAGCGTCACCGTGGAGGGAGAAGTGACGGGCGAAATTGGCGCGGGACTTTTGGTGTTATTGGGTGTCGAAAAGGATGACGACGAACAGAAAGCAAACCGTCTGTGCGAACGTGTGCTCGGCTATCGCATCTTTAGCGATGCCGAAGGCAAGATGAACCTCAACGTGCAACAGGCGGGCGGCAGTGTGCTGGTGGTTTCCCAGTTTACCCTCGCCGCAGATACCGAACGGGGGATGCGTCCAAGTTTCTCCAAAGGTGCATCACCGGATCGCGCAGAGGCGTTATATGACTATTTCGTCGAACGCTGCCGTCAGCAAGAGATGAACACGCAAACAGGACGCTTCGCTGCGGATATGCAGGTATCGCTGGTCAATGATGGCCCCGTGACATTCTGGTTGCAGGTATGAGCCAGCTTCCAGGTTTGTCACGGGAAACAAGAGAGAGTATCGCTATGTATCACCTTCGGGTTCCACAAACAGAAGAAGAATTAGAGCGTTACTATCAGTTTCGCTGGGAAATGTTGCGTAAGCCCCTGCATCAACCGAAAGGTTCGGAACGCGACGCGTGGGATGCGATGGCGCATCACCAGATGGTCGTCGACGAGCAGGGTAATCTGGTGGCGGTAGGCCGACTGTATATTAATGCCGACAATGAAGCGTCCATTCGCTTTATGGCCGTTCATCCCGACGTGCAGGACAAAGGTTAGGAACGCTGATGGCGATGACCCTCGAATCTGTGGCGCGTCAGGAAGGTGTTAAGCGCGTGACCTGTAGCGCCCGCGAAGACGCGGTGGAGTTTTTCGCCAAGCTGGGGTTTGTTAATCAGGGAGAAATCACCACGCCAACCACCACGCCGATTCGCCATTTTTTGATGATAAACCCGTCGCCACTCTGGATGATATTTTGCATCGTGGTGACTGGTGCGCCCAGCTTCAGCAGGCGTGGTACGAACATATCCCGCTTAGTGAAAAATGGGCGTGCGCATTCAGCAATATACCGGGCAAAAATTTATCACCACCATGCCGGAAACCGGCAATCAGAATCCGCACCATACGCTGTTTGCCGGGAGTTTATTCTCACTGGCAACGCTCACCGGTTGGGGGCTTATCTGGCTGATGCTGCGCGAACGCCATCTCGGCGGAACGATTATTCTGGCGGATGCGCATATCCGCTACAGCAAGCCGATTAGCGGTAAACCTCATGCGGTAGCCGACCTCGGTGCCTTAAGCGGCGATCTCGACCGTCTGGCACGCGGGCGCAAAGCGCGGGTACAAATGCAGGTCGAAATCTTTGGCGACGAGACGCCGGGTGCAGTGTTTGAAGGCACGTATATCGTTCTGCCCGCGAAGCCATTTGGCCCGTATGAAGAGGGCGGGAACGAAGAAGAGTAGCTGATGGAGAGGGGCGGTGTAGCCTCTCTCATTTTTTCAGGTCATTTACATTAGCCTCTGACTATTCCGGTTATATTGAATAAGAACTCTATTAATTTTTATTCTTCATTGGCACCATACGTGTCTTGCTACATCACTGTTCAGGAGCATTTAAATATTATTTGTAGAGCTGTGTGGCTATTATCGCCGATAATGCTTAATTCATAATATTAGTTCAGATTTGAGCGATTTTTGATAGTCAAAACCCTCTCTGGTGCCATACTTTTCTCATAAATATTTTTAAAATCTATAGCTAACAAACATTATGCAAAGATAATGGACTGGCATCATTGTCAGTATCATTCATTTACTGCTCTGGATGTTATAAATAATTATGTAGCATGTTTGCTCTTAAACCGTGGGAAGGAGGCTGTAATGGTTGCCAATATTAATCTCATTAAACAAGAAAGTTATTCTATTGTTAATTTAGAAAAACAGCTAATGAGTAATGAATCACCGAGCAAACGCTATTAAATGATTTTTCACATCGCCTTAAAATGGAAGGTGAGGAGCAACTGTGCGATTGTGTTAACGAACTTAAACTCGGGTTGTCGAGTAATAATAAATATGACCTATTTAAAAATAAAGAAACCTCACTGTGGAAACGCAAAGTACCAGAAAGTGCAGCGCTGGCAATGACGGGAACAGTATATAAATTATTTGGTAGTCGCTTACTCAACGCCCGCAATCAGTTAGATAAAAATCTCCTCGAAATGGCTATGCAAATGGTTTATGGCAAAGATATGGTGACAAAGTCCGGGGATAATATTGATTGATATACAATTAAACAAGGATGGCAGCCTCCAGAGTAAGCACTACACATTTGATGTAGGTGAAGTTATAAACAGTTATAATATTGACCTCTTTGTGAATGCTTCGAGTATTAATCAAACTTACTTACATGATAAAAATCCTGGTGACGTTATTAGCCTGTATGGCACTTTAGATAACGTTCCTCTTGTAGTTAAGGAATGCACCGGTAAAAATCATCAAATTAACGTTAAAGCCAAATTGCCACAAGAACGAAGTGAAAAAGTTGATGATATGTGTGAAAGAATGAGAGGTGGCATCTCTATGTTTAACCACACCACAAAAACAGCTGATAATATAGAGCATAATTTGCAGCTAAGTTTTCTCGTGGATTCACGACCGTCGATCACAAATAAATACTCAGCCAAAGATGTAGGTCAAGATATACTTGCATTGCCCGTCAACGTATATCGGGCAGATTTTAAAATTAAAATCAATAACGAAGTAGAGAAGGCTTCGTCAATTGTGTTATGTGCTGTGCAAAAAAATCTCCATGCAGCGAGGAAGGTTCTTAGCGGGATAATGGGAAATGTGCCAAAAAATAATAAACCAAAAACAATCATTTTTGATTTACGTTTTCTTAGCGCAATTAAGCAGAATGTTTTTTGGGCAGTGAAAAACCGTTGTTTGTAAAGCATACCGCAATGATGAGGGAGGCATGTAAGGAATTACCGCAGTCAGTGGAATATGTTCCTTTAGCCTGTGAAGCGCATAGCCATCGCAGCGTCGCCCTTGCCAAAACCGTAGCTGCGCCCATCATGGCGACAGGCGTGGGATCGGCTTTAATGTATGCAACATCATCAGGACCGTATTATGCGCAAAGTCTTTCTGGTTCGCCGGATATCGAGATGATAAAAAATCGCATGGCTGAATTGTTTAACCAATCGGATATTACTGTGCGCAACAAATATAGCCCGGCTTTGATAAATTGGAATGAACTGGTAGATAAATTAAATCAC
>ENA-OQDE01000979-OQDE01000979.1-human-gut-metagenome-genome-assembly--contig:-NODE-979-length-13116-cov-3.490723_pt1 | contig 13116 bp, 15 predicted proteins | sample MGYA00242768_ERZ504595 | MGnify/ENA primary metagenome ERZ504595 (study PRJEB26092, sample SAMD00036307) | human gut metagenome | host: Homo sapiens | study: EMG produced TPA metagenomics assembly of...
AATGCGTTCAAGCATCTGAAGAGCAAGGGCAAGCTTTCCGAGGCGGATATCGACGGCACGATCCGTGAAATCCGCCGCGCGCTGCTCGACGCCGACGTGGCGCTCGACGTGGTGCGTTCCTTCACCGCGCGCATCCGCGAACGTGCGCTCGGCACCGAAGTGTCCGAAGCGCTCAACCCGGCGCAGCAGGTGGTCAAGATCGTCAACGAGGAGCTGACGGATGTGCTCGGCCAGGGCGTGGACCGGCCGCTGAACTTCGCCAAGAACCCGCCGACGATCATCATGCTTGCCGGCCTGCAGGCGCCGGCAAGACGACGCTCGCCGGCAAACTCGGCTACTGGCTGAAGGATTCCGGCCACACGCCACTGCTGGTCGCCGCCGACTTGCAGCGTCCGAACGCCGTGACCCAGCTGCAGGTGGTCGGTGAACGCGCCGGCGTGCCGGTGTACGCGCCGAGAAGGGCGTCCAGTCCGACGGGGGCGACTCGGTGTCCGCGCCGGGCGAGACCTCCGGCGACCCGGTGAAGGTGGCCCGCGATTCGATCGCGCTGGCCAAGCAGAAGCTGTACGACACGGTCATCATCGATACCGCCGGCCGACTGGGCGTCGACGAAGTGCTGATGCAGCAGGCCCGCGACATCCGCGATGCCGTGAACCCCAACGAGATCCTGTTCGTCATCGACGCAATGATCGGCCAGGACGCCGTCCAGACGGCCAAGGCGTTCGACGAGGGCGTGGATTTCACCGGCGTGGTGCTGTCCAAGCTCGACGGCGACGCCCGCGGCGGTGCGGCGCTGTCGGTGGCGAGCGTGACCGGCAAGCCGATCCTGTTCGCCTCGACCGGCGAAGGGCTCAAGGACTTCGAGGTCTTCCACCCCGATCGCATGGCCTCGCGCATCCTCGACATGGGCGATATCCTCACCCTGATCGAACAGGCGCAGAAGCAGTTCGACGAGGAGGAGGCCCGCAAGGCCGCCCAGAAGATGGCGGAAGGCGAGTTCGGACTCGACGACTTCATGGATCAGCTGCAGCAGGTGCGCAAGCTCGGCTCGATGAAGTCGCTGCTCGGCATGATCCCCGGCATGGCGCAGCACCGCAAGGAACTGGAGCAGTTCGACGAGAAGGAGATCGACCGCACCGAAGCGATCATCCGGTCGATGACCCCCGAAGAGCGGCGCAACCCGAAGATCATCGACGGCTCTCGCCGCGCCCGCATCGCCTATGGTTCCGGCGTAACCGTCTCGGCGGTCAACGGGCTGCTGCAACGGTTCGAGCAGGCCGCGAAGATGATGAAGCGCATGAGCAACAAGGCCATGGGCGGCATCCCCGGTTTCGGAGGCCCCGCGGTAGGCGGCGGCAAGAAGGGCAAGGGCAAGAGCAAGAAGAAGGGCTCGAAGTCCGGCAATCCGATGAAGCGCGAGGCCGAGGAGAAGGCGTTGCGCGACAAGCTCGCCGGCAAGGGCTCCGGTTCCGGCAAGTCCGGCGGGTCCGCCTTCATGAAGAAGCCGCAGAATCCGGCTCTTCCGGCCGGGCTGCAGGATGCGCTCGACGCGAACGGTGGCGAGCTTCCGCCCAACTTCGGCGGCGGCCTTTCCGGTCTGCTCGGCTGATTCGGCCCGTTTTTCTCTGGCGCCGGTGGGTATGGACGTTTTCGGCCATCCCCGCCCGGCGCCAAATCATTTGCCATATCTTCGTAGCTTTCCACTCGCCGCGAATTCGCAACGGCTGCCGGTACACTGAAAGCCATTATTCACTCGTTGGAATGTTAGGTAAGGAGTTCGGCGGTGGGCGTGTTGTCGTGGATACTGCTGGCGGCGTGCATGCTATGGTCGGCGTTGCGGTTCCTGCCAGCCGGACGGGAAGCGCACATGCCGACGATGCCTTACATGATTGCGCTGATTCGTTTTTTGTGGATACCGTACCTGGTCATCGCGGTATGGGCCGGTCTGGTCGGCTCGTGGTGGCAGTGCGGTGTCGCCGTCGCCGGCATCGTGTCGATACTTGCCATGCAGGTTCCGTATTGGACGAACATGCCGCGGGAACGATGGCACCACCAGCGTGGAACATCCCATGAAACAGCGTCAGACGACCATCGCCAGACCGCGCGATCCGCCGACGCCGAGCCGACCGCGAACCCGCCGCAGGCGAGCGGCGACACCTACCATCTGATGACGTTGAACTGCCGCTATGGCAAGGCGAGCGCCGACGCCATCATCGCGGCCGTGCGGGAACGACACATCGATGTCCTCGCGCTTCAGGAACTCAGTACGGATCTCATCAAGCGTCTTGAGCGCGGCGGCCTGCACAGGATCCTCCCCTATCGGCAGCTCGGTACGCCCCGCGAAAAGACCGACAACGGCGGCTTCAACGGCATCTGGTCGCGCACCAAGCCGAAACGCGGCACGCATGGCATTGTCTCGATACCTGCGGCCGACGTGCCGGGCATCATGCTGCAAACCGATGACGGCACCTCCGTGGCATTCGCATCCGCGCACACCAAATCGCCGATGCGCGGCTGTCGGGAATGGTCGGACGGCATCCGGTCCCTGAGCGCGCTGGTTCCGATGCCGCGCAAGTCAGTCAGCGCAGGTACTGGCCGCGAGGAACGTGCCACCGGCTCGAAAGCCGGACGCGGCGGTGGTTCCGCATATCCCGACGTCGATATCGCGGTGCTCATGGGCGACCTCAACGCCGATATCGACCATGCCAGCTTCCGCGAGCTGCTGCGGTCCGGATTCCGCGACGCCGCACTGGCACAGGCTCGCGGACATGTCAATACCTTCCCCAGTCAGGTGCCGTGGCCGCGCATCGAGCTCGACCACATCATGGCCGCGACGCGAGAATCCGCGTCAGGCTCCGCCGCCGAGCCGGCACGAGCCGTCGCGTTCAGCGGCGTCGAATCATTCGTCGTGGAAGACACCGACCACCTCGCGCTGACCGCCACAATGACTATTTGAGCGGCATGCCGCACGGACAGCATAGCGGATATGCGTCACTGAGCGCGCCCACCGTCACTGAGCGCGGGCACACTCACAGTGACGCACCCACAAAACCCTTGCAATCACTGGGTTTCCGGTTGCGTCACGCTGTGCGGGCACACGCAGCGTGACGCAACCCGCTCACAGTGACGCAGAATGACCGAGACGGCCCGCCCCCGGCACGTCAAAACAACAATGCCGCATGGGCTCCCGTAGAAGTCCATGGCGAGGCTTGGATTGCCCGACTACAGCACCGCCATCGCGAAATCCACGAGCAGCTTGATGCCGTACAGGACGATGATGCCGCCGCACACGCGTTGAGCACTCCGATGATCTTCGGATTGAACTTGTGCGCGAGCGCGTTGACGACGAGCGTGACGCCGAGGAACCACATCACTGAAGCGGTCTCAACGCCCGTGATGAACGGGGTGGCCTGCTGCGCGCTCAGCGTAGCCGCAAACGCACCGAGCATCAATGTGCCGTCGATGATGGCCTGCGGGTTGAACCACGTGACCACGCACGCGGTGCCAACGGTCTTCAGCAGTCCACGCAGACCGAGACGCTTGGCAGGGGCTTCAGCACCAGCGACCGGACTCGCCATCGAAGCAGTCGCAGCAGCAACAGCACCGGCCCCAGCGCCGTTCTCGGAAGTCGACTTCTTCTTCGGTAGCAGCAGTCCCAGACCGATGCGCACCACGACGGCGCCGCCCAGGCCAAGCACCACGGTCTGCAGCCACGGATGCGCCTGCATCAACGCGCCGATGCCGAAAAAGCACGCCAGCGACAGCACGATATCGAAGAAAATCACGATCACCGCAGTAATCAACGCGTTGCGACGCGTACGCGTCAACGCGGAATTGATCACGAACAGATTCTGCATGCCGATTGGCGCGACATACGCCAATCCCATCGTCAAGCCCTGAAAATACAGACCCATCATCACTCCCGACAATCATTTGGTTGGGTCATCACCACCCAACCAAAACCAGCCAATATGCCATCAGCTGGATTTCCTCACGCGGATTGCAAGTTATACAAAATCCGCCTTATTCCAACACCTTTGCCATATTCTACAGATTCGATTACACTTGGCAACCAGCAAGAACAGAGCAATGCACCCAACCAAAAATCAGGCATCATGACACGCAGCACACCATTGGACATCAACTGGGAGCCGGACCGCAGCAGCGGCGAGCCCATAACCGAACAGATCGTCGGTTTCATGTGCGCCCGCATCTCAAGCGGCGACTGGCCGATCGGATCAAGACTGCCCAGCCAGCGGTACTGGCCGAACGCTTCGGCGTGAACCGGTCCACCATCATCGCCGCGATCGGAGAGCTCGCCGACTACGGCATCGTCGAAGGCCGGCACGGCGCCGGCACACGCATCGCCAGCAACACGTGGTCGCTGATGTTGCCGGGCGCGCCGGACTGGGCGGATTACGTGTCGTCCGGGTTCTTCAAGGCGAACAACGACACCATTCAGACGATAAACCGACTCGAATTCGACCGGTCGAAACCCGTCTCGGCACCGGCGAGCTCGACCCGCGGCTGTTCCCCCGTGACATGTGGCGGCGCGTGGCCGGCGAAGCCGCGGCCGAGATAAGCTCGCTCGGGTATCCGCCGCCGGAGGGCCTTGACGTGCTGCGCGAGGCGATAGCGGCGCACATGGAGGCGTGGGGCATCAGCTGCACGCCCGGGCAGGTCCTTGTATCATCCGGCGCATTGCAGGCGTTGCAGATGATTTCGGTGAGTCTGCTGTCGGCCGGATCCACGGTCTATGCGGAGGCGCCGAGCTACATCAAGTCGCTGCAGGTGTTCCAATCGGCCGGCATGAAACTCGCCGGCGTACCGATGGACGAGCATGGCCTTGACGTGGATGCGCTGGGGAGGCTGATGGGCGGCGGGTCGCAGTCCGAGGGGATGACGGCGGCGGTACCGTCCGCCCCGCAGACCTCACTGCCGCCGCGGGCCAAGGCCACGCGCGAGAACGACGCGGTGCTGTATACAATCCCCACCAACCACAATCCCACGGGCGTCACGATGAGCGAGCCACGCCGTCGGGCGCTCATCGCCTCATGCGTGGCGAACCGGTTGCCGATCATCGAGGACTGCGCATACCAGGACCTCATCTTCGACGGGGATACGCCGCACACGCTCAAATCGTTCGATGAGACCGGCATGGTGATTACGCTGGGCAGTGCGTCGAAGGCGCTGGCGCCGGGACTGCGCATCGGCTGGATCGTGGCGGACGAGCGCATCGTGCAACGGCTGGCCGACGTGAAGATGCAGATGGACTACGGGGCGAGCACGCTGAGCCAGTGGGTGTTCGCGCGGTTCCTGTCCAGCGGCCTGTATGACGAGTACATGGTCTCGCTGCGCATGCAGCTACGCCGGCGGCGGGACGCCGCACTGGAGACGCTGGAGCGACTGTTCGCCGGCCGTGCCCACTGGAACGTGCCGCGCGGCGGTTTTTACGTCTGGCTCACGTTCGACGAGCCGGTGCGCACAGGGCGCCTGTTCCAGCGCGCAATCGAGCACGGCGTACTGCTCAACCCGGCGACATCTACGATTTCGAGGGGGACAACTCGCTGCGCCTGAGCTACTCCTACACCACGCCGGAGGAGTTCGCGGCCGCCGCCGAAACCCTGGCCTCTTTGGTATAGGCCTCGATGGCGGCTTCGGGCTGGACAACGTCCAAGCAAACCCGCCGTTATCCGTCTCGAAACCGCCCGCTGCGACCGGCCAAGGTACCCCATGTGGCCGTATCTCGTTTTCAAGGGGTTGATTTCGGCTCCGCCGGACATCTATCTGCGTTTCAAGGGGGCGCCAAAACGCGATATCCGAAGTATGATCGGCGAAATACCACCGGAATCATGCGGTTCTTGGGCCGCTTATACTTTGTGACCAACCCCTCGAAACGCAGATAGGCATTCGGAACAACACGAATCAACCCCTCGAAATGCAGATAGCCCCGAATCCTCCGCCAGTGAATGCCGACCAGGCTTTCAAGCATCACGTCAGGCACCTTGCGCGCCGATGTTTTTTGCCACGTCGACCCCGACGATCGCTTGCCAGCTCCAGCGTGTCGGGTATCCACCCCTATGCGTTATAATTTATCGGTTATTCGTGATGGGTGGAGCCCTCTCATTCTGCCTTTCATGAGGAACACGTGGGTTCTCGGTTGAGGTGCCCCACACACAATCGAAAATCCGCAAACCTAGTATTACAAGGAGAGCCATTTTGGCAACCAAGATTCGTCTGAAGCGCATGGGCAAGAAGTTCTACGCCTTCTACCGCGTGGTCATCACCGATTCCCGCAACAAGCGTGACGGCCAGTCCATCGAGGAGATCGGCACCTACAACCCGAACACCCAGCCTTCGACCATCCAGATCGACTCCGAGCGCGCACAGTACTGGCTCGGTGTCGGTGCTCAGCCGTCCGAGCCTGTGCTCAAGCTGCTGAAGATCACCGGCGACTGGCAGAAGTTCAAGGGCCTCGACGGCGCCGAAGGCACGCTGAAGACCGTGGAAGCCGGCCCGGACGCCGCAGCTCGCGTCGAAGCCGTGGAAGCCGAAGCCAGAAGCTGAAGGCGCGAAGTCCGCCGCTGACGCCAAGGCCAAGGCCGAAGCCGAAGCTGCCGCTGAAGCTGAAGCTCCCGCCGAGGAAGCGCAGCTGAGTGATCATGCTCGCGCAGGCTGTGGAACACCTCATCAAGAACATCGTCGATTTTCCCGATGACGTTTCGGTCAAGTCCCACGAGAACGCGCGCGGCGAACTCATTCGCGTGCGCGTGAACCCGGAGGATATTGGCCGCGTGATCGGCCGCAGCGGCCGCACCGCCAATGCGATCCGCACCGTGGTGCAGGCACTTGCCGACCACAAAGTGCGCGTCGACATCATGGATGTGCGCAGGTGAACCCTAGCGTGGAGCGTCAACAACACTCTGACGACCCTCAGCAGCGCGAGTTGCTGAGGGTCTGTCGTATCGGACGCGCGCAGGGGCTCAAAGGCGAGGTCACCGTGCAGATCTTCACGGACGAGCCGGAATATCGGTTCGCTCCCGACTCCGTGCTGTACACGCGCGACGGTTCGCAGGAATACGTCGTCGAGTACGCGCGCACATTCAAGAACCGTTGGATCGTTAAGTTCGAGGGCATTGATGACCGCGACGCCTCCGAGGCGGCGAATGGCATCGAGCTGTACGGCGAGGCTGACGATCCCGAGGACATGCTGGAAGAGGACGCCTGGTATCCGAAGGATCTGGTCGGGCTTGAAGCGCGGCTCGCCGAGGGCAACGGGCTCGGCCTGCCGGCCGGCCAGGTCATAGGCAAGGTCGTGGACGTACTCGACAGCGCGCAGACGCTGTTGAAGATTCGCCTGGTCTCGCCGGTTCGGGACACCGTCACCGGCGAAGTGACGGAATCGACCGCACTGGTGCCGTTCGTCGACGAGTTGGTGCCCGACATCGACCTCGAAGAGGGGTATCTGACGATCGACCCGCCCGGCGGCTGATTCCGGGACTGTGATTCGGCCCCGGTCACCCTTCAGTGTCCGACAGCTGCGGCTGTCGGACACTGTCATACATGACGGCGTTGTTGCCGGGCGCGAGCCGAGTCCGGCAACAATGCGGCACGCCCGGATGCGTAGCAAGGCTGACAGACGCGATTTATAAAAGACATCGGAATCATGCGATTCCAGTCAGCCGGCGCCGACGAACCATGCCACACATCCAGGCGTGTCGCGACGCTCATGCCGTCGGACTGCGGGATTCGCTACGCTGGAGAACATGAAGATCGATATCGTGTCCGTGTTTCCGGAGTATTTTGACGTGCTGAACCTGAGCCTGTTCGGCAAGGCGCAGGAGAAGGGTCTCGTCACCGTCACCGCGCACAACCTGCGCGACTGGACGCATGACGTGCATCATTCCGTTGACGATACGCCGGCCGGCGGCGGTGCCGGCATGGTGATGAAACCTGAGGTTTGGGCGGAATGCCTGGATGACCTGCTCGGTCTGGCACCCGCAGTCATCGCGCCGGACGCGGTATCTTCCGACGCGCACGACGATGATTCGGCCTCCGTCAGTCCGTCCGGCGCAGTCAACTCGGCGGAAGCAGCCGATACGACCGATGCGGCCGACTCGGGCCATGCAGGTAATCCGACCGACGCAGCCGCTTCCGTCACTTCCATCGTTTCCGATACCACGAGCGACACCAGTGGAGCTGGCGGGAACGCCACGCCGGTTCTCATCTTCCCGAATCCCTCGGCGCCGCTGTTCACGCAGCGCGACGCGACCGAACTCTCGCACACCGACCATCTGCTGTTCGGCTGCGGCCGATACGAGGGCTATGACGCGCGAATCCCTGAGTATTACCGCGCGCAGGCGTCGACGTACGCGAATACTCGATCGGCGACTACGTGCTGAACGGCGGCGAGGTGGCGGTTTCCGTGATGCTGGAGGCGATCACCAGACTGCTGCCGGGCTTCATGGGCAATCCCGATTCGATCGTCGAGGAGTCGTACACGGGCGGCAACGCACTGCTGGAACACCATCAGTACACCAAGCCGGCCACGTGGCGAGGCATCGCGGTTCCGCCGATCCTTACCAGCGGCGATCACGGCAAGGTCGACCGGTTCCGCCGCGACGAAGCGTTGACCCGCACCAACGACATTCGCCGGATCTCATCGAGCAGCTCGATTGCCGGCAGCTCGACAAGCAGGACCGCAAGACCCTCATCGCCCTTGGCTGGGAGGTCTCCGGAGCTCGTCCGCGCAAGCTGCAGTAAGTCGCTTGGCACACGTCATCAGCCACTATCCCCGCAAAAGTTGAGTCTCACACACTCAACTTTTTCACTGTGGGTAAAATCCGGGAATGTCAAGACGGAATACCGGTAGGTAGTGGCGCAAGGCAAGAGGAGGAGCTCCGAGAGGGGTTCCGGGAACGGCCACGATAGACCACACCGGCAAGGCCAGTCACCCGGCCGGCGCGGCAAGCCAACCCGTTCCACTCCGATATGCGAGGAGTACCGATTATGGCAATGTTTCCGGCTTTGATGAATGACACGATGTTCTCTGACCTGTTTGACGACCCGTTCTTCGAGGGTTGGCGTTCCGCCGACAACAGCGCGGCGATGACCCCGACGAACATGATGAGTACGGACGTGCGCGAGAACGACAAGGGCTATGACGTGGACATCGACATGCCCGGCTTCAAGAAGGACGACATCAGCGTCTCGCTGAACAACGGCTATCTGACCGTGTCCGCCCATAAGGACGAGGACAGCGGCGACAAGGATGAGTCCGGCAAGTGGCTTCGTCGTGAACGTTACGTCGGCACCTGCTCGCGCAGCTTCTACGTCGGCGATCAGGTGAAGGAGAACGACATCCACGCAACTACCAGAACGGCACGCTGCGCATTCAGGTTCCGAAGATCGAGCGCAGCCGCAGGTCGAAAGCAAGCACCAGATCGCCATTGAGGCTGATGCCTGATGGCCGGCCGTACAGGTCGGCGGCGGAAACAACAGTCAAGCAAAAATCCCGTGACCGGCATGCGGAACATGCAACCGGTCACGGGTTTTTATTGGCTCGTTGGTATTTCGCCCCACCCCGGCAGCGGGAGCGACCATTCGGCTTACAGGCCGAACACCTTCACGCGGGAGTCAACCGGCTGCTTGTCAACCGGAGCCGCGGCCTGGGCGACGGTGCCGAACGGCATCTGCGCCTGCAGCACCCAGCTGGACGGCAGACCGAATTCGGCGGCGACCGCCTCGTCGATCAGCGGGTTGTAGTGCTGCAGGGATGCGCCAAGCCCCTTCTCGGCGAGCGCGGTCCACACGGCGAGCTGCAGCATGCCGGCGGCATCACGGGCGAATCCGGGGAAGTTCGCAGCGTAGGTCGGGAAGTTCTTCTGCAGCTGCTTGGTCACGTCGGCGTCGTCGTAGAACAGCACGGTGCCGTGGCCGGCGGCGAAGGCGTTGATCTTGGCCTCGGTGGCCTTGAACGCTTCGTCATCGCTCACGACCTTGCGCAGCGTCTCCTTGACGATGTTCCACAGCTTCTGGTTGGCGTCGCCGAACAGCACGATGGCGCGCTGCGGCTGGGAGTTGAACGCGCTCGGCACCTGCACGGTGACGTCCTCGACGGTCTTGACGATCTCCTGATCGCTGACCGGGGATTCGGAGGTCAGCGCGTACTGCGAGCGACGGGCCTTGAGTTTCTCGATGAAGTTCGACATGATGGCATCCTTTCGCGATGGCATTGCGTTTGTTGTTTCACTGTCTTTTAATAGCTCGATTCGATACCTCGATTCGAGCTATTCCATGATTAACGATACGTGCGCCATGCGACCCACATGCCGATGTTCTCTGTCAGAGAATATTAGCTAGGTAACATTCGGCACGGCGGCGATTGGGCCAAGGCCGCTTCGGGCTCGCAGCAACGGGCTACACTCGCCTCGGCCGCTCACTCATCCGTCGCGCCCGAGGTCTCCGAGCCTCCGACGTCTCAAGCGCGGACTCGATATACCACACCGCGGTCTCACCGTAATCGCGATGCTCGGCGAGGACCCATCCTCGGGCGGCACGGGCTCGTCGGAACGCGCGGATCGCTCCAACACGATCGTCGTATTCCCGCCGGCGATTCCATGGGCGACCATGTCCGAGAGCAACTGGTTGCAGTCCTCGGTGGCGAACGCGTACGGCGGGTCGATGAAGATCACATCGAACGCCGCCGACTTCGCGGAGCCGCCAGCAGCATCGGCGTCGAGGCCGAGCGTGCGGCACCCGAAGCGACGTACTTCTCGGCCCTGGCCCTGATGACCCGGGCCGTCATGCCGCGCTCCCACGAACGGTTCCGCTGCAGCGCGGTCAACGTCTTGGCGATCAGCGCCGCCGCCGGAGCGGAGGACTCTACCGCCACCAGCTCCCTCGCGCCGCGGCTCAACGCCTCGATGCCCAGTGCCCCGGTCCCGGCGAACAGATCCAATACGCGGGCGTCGTCCAGCACCTGCCATGAATCCAGATGCGAGAATATCGCCTCTTTGGTCCGGTCGGTGGTCGGCCGGGTTCCGGTTTTCGGCGTGGTCAACGCGACGCCCTTGAATCGTCCTGAAATCACATGCATGACACCATTATGGCCGCCCCGGCGAAACGACCGCAACCGCACCACCGGTCCTAGGTCGTACGTGCCATATATCAGACGGCTCCGATACGCGACTCAGCTTGCTCACATGCCTCATATGCTATGATGCTTTGCGGGTACCCTTGCTCGGATACTCACGGCGACCCGCGTAATTTGACCGTTTGCGGGTCGCTTTTTTCATCTGGACATATCTTCGACCCCCAGCCAGCCCACTCGACAGCCTATGCGGCTTTTGCCGTGGCGGCGTGGGCGGAGATGCCGCACGCGCCAACGGGCACCGGAGCGTCGTCGGCATCGTCGTCGGCCTGCACACGCAGCGTCGACTGATGCAACGTCAATGACAATCCAGGCGTCACCGCGAATCCCGGCTGCACCGGCTTATGGGCCGCACCGACTCCAGCCGCGACGGGTGAGGCGACGACGGACGCCGCAACCCCCACCGCGCCGAGGGGAGCCGCAACAGGAACGACAGGAGCCGCAACCGCCCCGCCAGCCGGCGACACGACCACGCCCGCGCGATGGCGATGCCGCCCGGCACGAGCCGAATCCAGCACGCCCTCGTCGAACTCCCCGGTCTGCCGCGATACGATGGCCGCGCATGTGACCGCAGCGGACACGTTCGCCATCGTGCTCGGCATGCCGACGATGTTGCTGACCGGCACCAGCGGCACCAGAAGCTGCACCGGAAGACCAACCGCAGTGAACACGGTCGTCGCGGTCACGATCGCAGTGCCCGGCACGCCCGCGGTACCGATCGACGACAGCAGTCCGATCACCGCGAGCGCCACATAGCTCACCGGCGAATACCCCAGTCCGAGCGCGTTGATGGTGAACACGGCCGACAGCATCGGCCACACACCAGCGCATCCCGCATGCCGATGGTCGTCCCGATCGGGGTGGTGAAGTTCGCCACGTCCGCGCCGACACCGACCGTGCCGAGCTGCCGTATGCTCAGCGGCAGCGTCGCCACGCTGGACTGCGTGGCGAACGCCGTGGTCTGCGCCGGCAGCACGGCCTTGAAGAACGTCAAGGGCGGCACGTGCGCCACGAATTTCAGCAGCAGCCCGTTGACGACGAACGCTTGGATGATGTTGAGCACGAAGCCCAGCACGAGAATGCTCAGCAGCGCGAGCAGCGCGTCCGCCTTGGATGTGGTCGCGGCCGTCGAGGTCGCTCCCAGCACCACCACCGCGTACGGGGTGAGCTCGACCACGTAGCCGACGGCCTTGTAGATCACGTTCTTGGTCTGCTCGAAGAACCGCTTGACGATGCTCACGTCCTTCTGCCGACCGACCGACACGATGGCGATGGCCAGCACGGTGGCCGTGATGATGATGGGCACCACACGGTTGCCGGACAGGTCTCCGACGATGTTCTTCGGGAAGAAGTTGAGTATGACCTGGTCGAGCGGCGCTGTCTGCGAGGTGAGGAAACCGGCGGTCGACTCGTCGTCGACGAGTTTGACGCCCGAGCCGATGTGCAGCGGGATGGCCACACCCAGCGTCATCACGATGGCGATCAGATTGGTGAGCAGCAGCCAGCCGACCGACCGCAATCCGATGCTGCGCAGCTTTTTCAGACTGCCGACGTAGGTGATGCTGGAGATGATCGACACGAAGATCAGCGGCGCGACCAGCGCGGTGATCAGGTTGATGTAGATGTTGCCCAGCAGGTTGAGCGAGTCGACCTGCCCGTCGAACACGAGGCTCAGGGCGATGCCCAGCCCAAGCGCGAGCACCGTCAGCAGGCTGAAGTTGAGTTTGAAGACCGCGCGCAGCACGGGCGATCAGGGCGAACAGCACCACGGCCGACGCCCAGACCGCCACTGCGGTGGGATCGATGTTGGATAGCGCTCCCATTAGTCAGCTCACCTCGCCGAGGTCGGGCGGGTCGAGTCGGAGAGAGCTTGTGCCGCCGCGGCGTCGCCACGGTTGCGGCTCAGCGCCAGCGCCCCGGCGGCGGTCAGCGCGAGGCTGAGCGCGACGGATGCGATGACCGTG
>ENA-OQDE01000980-OQDE01000980.1-human-gut-metagenome-genome-assembly--contig:-NODE-980-length-13091-cov-21.652036_pt1 | contig 13091 bp, 22 predicted proteins | sample MGYA00242768_ERZ504595 | MGnify/ENA primary metagenome ERZ504595 (study PRJEB26092, sample SAMD00036307) | human gut metagenome | host: Homo sapiens | study: EMG produced TPA metagenomics assembly of...
ACGCGGCCTAGCGGGCGGCGGGATCAACCAAAGAGGAAACCGAGCGGGGGCGCCTGGCGCCCGGATGCGTCATGCCGAAATGGCGCGAAGCACGCGGTTGACAAAACCATAGAGACACGTCCCAGAATAATCATCGGGATATACTGCTGGGCAGACGAAAGGAGCGCCGACGATGCTTAATGGGTGCGCATATATATTGACGGTCGACGTGGGCAACACGTTCATTCGCTTTGGCCTGTTTGCAGAGGATTCGGCCGCGGCGCAGGAATGTCCGCTTGCGACATGCGAGATCACGACGCCGTCGAGCATTACGGCCGACGAAGCGCGCATGCGACTTATGCAGGTCATGGGCGCGCTCGCCGCCGATGCAGGTGTGCCCGGGGTGCTTGCACCCGCCGCGGCCGTGCTGAGCTGTGTAGTCCCGGCGCTCGAGCGCCCGTGGAAGGCGGCACTTTCCCGCACCTGCACGGGGCGCGTGCTCACCGTGGGGCCGGGACTTAAGACCGGCATACCCGTGCACTACGACGATCCGGCCGAGATCGGCCCCGACCGCATCGCCGATGCCGTGGCGGCCCGCGCCGTCTACGGCTCGCCGTGCATCGTGATTGACCTGGGCACGACGACCAATATCGAGGTCATCGACGTGCACGGTACCTTTGTGGGCGGCGTTATCGCGCCAGGCCTGGCCCTCGGCGCCGTTCGCTTTCGGCGGCAGCAGCGCGCTACCCAGGTTGAGCCTCGGCGCCAACGCACGTCATCGGACGCAACACGCGCGAGGCCATGCGCTCGGGTGTGGTTTTGGGCGAGGTAGCCCGCATCGACGGAATGCTCGACATGGTGCTTGCCGAGATGCGCGCGACCAAGGCCGCGGGGGAGGGCGATGTGCCCATCGTCATTACCGGCGACGATGCCGAGGCACTTGCGGCGCTGGTCGGCCATAGCCTGACGGTAGACGACGCGCTGACGTTGCGGGGTCTCGCCGAGCTCTACCGCATCAACCAAAAGCCCCGCTGCGCGTAGGGCGAGGGGCTGGTGGGATAAGCGCCCCTACCTTTCACCTGCTACAATGGGTCAAACTATTGCGATTACGGAGGTGTCTGCCATGTCGGACGATCTTCATCAAACTTCGTCAGGCAAGCGCCTGGACGTCATTAGCTGGGACGAGTTCTTTATGAGCGTGGCCATCGCCGCACAGCGCCGCAGCAAGGATCCCAACACGCAGGTGGGTGCGTGCATCGCCAGCACCAACCACCGTATCCTTTCGGTGGGCTACAACGGTACGCCCTCGGCGCTCAACGACGACTTTTTCCCGTGGGGTACGAGCGACGACCCGCTGCAGGACAAGCACAACTACGTGGTCCATGCCGAGCCAACGCCGTGCTCAACTACCGTGGCTCGCTCAAGGACCTCGAGGGTTCCACGGTCTACGTCACGCTGTTCCCGTGCCACGACTGCGCCAAGATTTTGGCGCAGGTGGGTGTGGGCGAGGTTGTCTACCTGGACAACAAGTACGCCGACACCGACGACGGCCGCATCAGCCGCCGCATTCTCGACTCCTGCGGTATTAGCTACCGCCAGGTTATCGTCGATGTTCACATCGGTACCGAGGGGCAGGCTCAGCAGTAGCGCGTGACAATGCCAGCTGGTAACAACAGGCAGCTAAAAGATCCCCGTCCCAAATTGACTGCTCGTGAAAGTCGTGTCCGCGCGCATGGATGGCTCGTGAGCGGGTACATGGCTGTAGTAACATAGCCCCTGTCCGCGGGCGTGCCCGCGTTATTGTGAGAAAGGAGCCCCTGTGGCTGTTAACGAAGAGCTGCTTAAGAAGGTTCTTGAAGAGATTCGCCCCAACCTGCAGGCCGACGGCGGCGATATGGAGTATGTGGGTGTTGACGACGAGGGCGTCGTCAAACTGGAGCTGCAGGGTGCCTGCGCCGGCTGCCCTATGAGCGCGCTGACCCTGTCCATGGGTATCGAGCGTATCCTCAAGGAGCATGTGCCCGGCGTTACCCGTGTCGAGCAGGTTAATGCCTCCGGCGAGACCGACGACCTGTACGACGAGTACGCGCCGTTCTAAGATGCGAAAGCTGCGGACGGCATACTCCGCATAGACGTTACGCCCAAATATGCGGCTGCGAGCGCAAGGCCCGCGGCCGCATTTGTATGTAGGGAGTAGGAGGGTCGACATGCTCAACGACTTCTACCATATGCTTGATCCCGTCGCGATTTCGGCGGGGCCCATCACGATTTACTGGTATGGTCTGGCCTATGTGGTCGGTGCCCTGCTCACGGCGGTCGTCATGTACCGCACGCAGCGTCGCTGGGGCTTTAACATCACGATTGACGACCTGACGAGTGTCGTGGTCGGCGTGGTCTTTGGCCTTATCATCGGCGCCCGTCTGTTCTACGTCATTTTCTACGGCGACGGCTACTACTGGGCGCATCTGCTCGAGATCTTTGCCACCAACGAGGGCGGCATGAGCTTCCATGGCGGTTTGGTGGGCGGCATTATCGGCGGCATCATCGTGTGCCGCATGTATAAACTCGACGCATGGACTTTGGCAGACCTTGCGTCATAGGCGCGCCGCTGGCCTTGTGCCTGGGCCGTTGTGCCAACTTTGTCAACGGTGAGCTGTGGGGCAAGCCGACCGATCTGCCTGGGGCGTGGTCTTCGGTGGCACCGCGGGCGATATGCCGCGTCATCCCTCCCAGCTCTACGAGGCATTTCTTGAGGGCATTGTGCTCTTTTGCATTCTGCAGGTGCTCAGCCGCAAAAAGCCGCTGCTGCCCCAGGGCACGTTTATGGGCGTGTTTGTGATGGGTTACGGCATCGTCCGCTTCCTCGTCGAGTTCGTGCGCGTGCCCGACGCCCAGCTTGGCTATCTGCTGGGCGGCGTCATCACGATGGGTCAGCTGCTGAGCCTGCCGCTCGTAATCGCAGGACTGGCGCTCATCATCTTCGCCCGACACCGCAATCGCCCCCAGCGCATCTACCTCGACGCCTAGCCACCACATGTCACCACAAGGGGGACAGGCACCTTTGTGGTGGTTTTGCCGGGCAACGATGACAGAACCGTAACGTTTCCCCAGATAAAACCTGCTAAAATAAACCTGTCCCTTTTTGGCAGGTTTCTAGAAAGGCTATTCGGACTGTGAAGGATTCCGACCTCTCCGCAACGGCTGCGCGCGACGCCGCCCGCATCGTTTGGTTTAAGCGCTATCCCGCCAAGCAGACGCTCATCGCATTTTTGCTCGCGCTGTTGGCGACCACGGCGTTTTCCATCGATCCCGCCCCGGTGTCGAGCAACGCAGTCTTGGCAATTGACCCCAAAGCCTCGGGCATGCTGTACGTGTGCTACGAGGTGCTCCTCTCGTTTGCCGGCCATACCGACGCGGTCATGCTGCTTGCGCTTGCCTGCCTGCTTACGCTGCCGTTTCGCTACGTATTCTTTGGCCGCGGTGACGCTTGGCGCCCGTCGGTCGTGCTGCCATCGCTGTTCTTTGCCGTTTGCATGGTGTTCGGCCGTAGCTACGACCTTACCGATTCGGCAGAGATTGTGCTGGGCGACAAGGCACGCGTTATCTGCGCCTGGATTGGCGGCGCGGGCTGGATGCTTCTGGCGATTGTGGCTTCTATCTGGCTTTTGAGTTTTTGGATTGGTTGAGCTCCCGCCGCATTCCGTTTTCCGAGGCGCACTTTGGCCGCATATGGCGTGTGGCTCACGCCGTGCTCTCGGTCCATCCTTTGCCGGGCCCTTCCTGGTGCTTATGATCGCCTGGGCGCCCACGCTCATCGCTTCGCTGCCTGGCCTTTTTATGGGGGACACCGGCGCGCAGATTCGCCAGTGGTTCAACTATCCCAATGGCACGAGCGACTACCTGCGCCTGCTCAACCCCAACGTGCTGCTCAACGGGCACCATCCCGTAGTGCACACGGCCATTATCGGCTCGTGCGTTCAACTGGGGCTTTCGCTGTTCAACAGCGCTAACGCGGGCCTCATCATCTATACCTGCGCTCAATTTGTCATCACGGCTGCCTGCATGGCCTATTCCATTTCGTCGCTGCGCAAGCTGGGCGTGAGCCTGCCGGTTCGCGGTACGATCCTGCTGTTCTTTGCGTTTATGCCGATGTTCTCTAACTACGCGGCCCTGCTCACCAAAGACGTGCTCTTTGCCGACGCGTTTTTGGTGCTGCTGGTACAGACCGTCAAGCTCGTGGCATGTGGCTTGCCCCGTCGTGATGCCAATGTCGAGCGAGCGGGCGAGAAAGCCCCCGTGCTCTTTGCGCGCCACGACTGGCTGTTGCTTGCGCTGGCTGCCATGGGTTCCACGTTTTTGCGCAATGGCGGCCTGGTCTTTCCGTTGGCGGCCTGCGTGATTGCGGCGGCGTTTTGCGCATGGGATGTACATGTCGCTCGTCGTGCGGCTAAGCAGACGGGCACCGCGGTCTCATGCGCCACGCCGCGCTTCCGCTGGGTTGGCGTCCTCGCGGTGCTCGCACTCTGCCTTGCCTCTAATATGTACTTCACCAAGGTCTTTATGCCGGCGCACGACATCACGCCCGGCTCCAAGCGCGAAATTCTCTCGATTCCGTTCCAGCAGACGGCTCGTTTTGTCCAAAAGCACGACGGCCTCAACTCGGGCGTCAACCCTACGGTTAAGGAGGACGGCACTATCGTGGAGGCACCCTGCGACGGTTTGGTGACCGATGAGGAGCGCGTCGTGATCGATCGCGTGCTCAAGTACGAGAACCTGGGCCGCCGCTACAACCCTGACAAGTCCGATGCCGTCAAGAACTGCTTTAACGAGTACGCCTCGCAGGAGGACATCGATGCCTATTTTGACGTATGGGCCCAGATGTTTAAGAAAGATCCCGAGTGCTATATTTCGGCGCTTATCAATAACTACTATGGTTATTTTTATCCGAGCGCGCGCGATGCCTGGGTCTACAGCACGGCGCGTAGTGCCGAGATCATGGCGCGTCCCGACAACCTCAAGTACTTCGACTTCCATCCGGTTGACAGCAACGTGGTGCGCTGGTGTGACCACCTGATCAATCTGTACCGTGTGGCGGTGCAGCGCATTCCGTTTATCTCGCTCACCATGAGCTCGGCCACCTATGTGTGGATCATGATCGCCGTGGTGGTCTACCTGCTGCGTCGTCATTCATGGCGTGCGCTGGCGATCTGGGTGCCGCTGTTGGGCGTGCTCGCTGTGTGCCTGATTGGCCCGTGCAACGGCTCGACCTACATGCGCTACCTGTATCCGGCCATCGCCTGCATGCCCTTCGCCATCGGCGCCACCATCACCCGCAGCGACCTCCTCTGGTCCTAATTTGGTGCAAAGGGGACAGGTTGCTTTGCACCAAAGGGTGGCATCATCACGACGCCTTCATTTTGGGGTTTATCTCGCAGGCCAGTAGGTATATCATAACGACGTTTGTTTATATTGCCCGAGCATCTGCGCTGGGCTTTAGGTCGAAACCGATAGGAGACACGTATGTCCGGACACTCTAAGTGGGCCACAACCAAGCATCGTAAGGGCGCGCAGGACGCCAAGCGTTCCGCCCTCTTCTCCAAGCTCAGCCGCAACATCACCGTTGCTGCCCGTCTCGGCGGTGACCCGCTGCCCGAGAACAACGCCAGCCTCGCCGCTGCCGTTGCCAAGGCCAAGGCTCAGTCCATGCCTAAGGACAAGATCAAGTCCGCTATCGACAAGGCTTTTGGTTCGGGTGCTGACGCCGCCGTCTACGAGAACATCGTGTACGAGGGCTACGGTCCCGCCGGTGTCGCCGTCTACGTCGACTGCCTGACCGACAACCGCAACCGTACCGCCGCCGATGTCCGTTCCGCTTTCTCCCACGCTGGTGGCAACCTGGGCACTTCCGGCTCCGTCGCCTTCCAGTTTGAGCGCAAGGGCCAGATCGTCGTTGCCAAGGAGATCCTGGACGAGAACGCCAAGAAGGAGACCATGATCGCCAACGGTGCTGCCGGTGACGAGGATGAGTTCATGATGGCCATTGCCGAGGCCGGTGGCGAAGACTACGAGGACGCCGGCGAGGAGTGGATCGTCTGGACTACTGCCAACGAGGTCATGGCTGTCTCCAAGGCGCTCGAGGAGCAGGGCGTCCAGGTCAAGGGCTCCGAGACCACCATGGTCCCGACCACCCCGACCGAGGTCTCCGGCGCCGACGCCAAGAAGGTCCAGCGCCTCATCGACCGTCTTGAGGAGCTCGACGACGTCCAGGATGTTTACAGCACCATGGACATGACCGACGAGGTCATCGCTGCCCTCGAGGAGGAGTAGCGCCCGCACGGGTTAAGCCGTGCATATCTGGGCATAATGAAGCGAGCATGCAAGCCTCGTGGAATAGATGAGCCGGATCCGCGTGCGTAGAGCACCGGACCCGGCTCTTTTATAATGATGCGAACCGTTCTGCATTTCGAGAGCCGAGATTTGAAGGGAGCGCCGCGTGCGCGTACTCAAACGAGCCCTAGCGATCGTGTATCTTGCCGCCACCATCGTGGCACTGGGTACGCTTGTCTGCCAGTTTTGGGGGCCGTATACGTATCGCTTTATGCTGCTGATGCGCGACCCCATGCCGCGCATCGTCGTGACGGCGTGCGCCGGCGTCGTGGCGATCGGCGTACTGCTGAGCTTTTTCCGCCTGATGTTCGCCCGTCGCGAACCGTCCTGCGTGCATCCGGCGGGGGAGCGCAATATCGAGGTTACCCTTGCGGCGCTTTCTTCGTGCGCCAGGGTTGCTGCCGAGCGCGACGACCGCGTGATGGTCGAGCATGTCGAGGCTCGCGTCCAAGGCCCCGACGATTCGCACGTCCGTTTTAAGGTCGAGGCTATCGCGCTTGACGATAAGGACGTGGCATCTCTGGCTACCGCGATGCAGCAGCGCATCGAAGAAGCCTGCGATACCATGCTCGGCGCGCCGGGTACGACCGCGCGCGTCCGTTTTTTGCCGTCCAAGACTACCGTCCAGACCGTGGAGGCTTCCGGTGAGTGATACCAATCAAGATAAGACCGCTCGTACGCCGCGCCTGACGATTGACCAGAGCGCCGCACCGGCGAGCGAACCTGTTGATTCCAAAGCAGAAGCAACCGAGTTGCAAGACGCGGCAGCCGTGGATTTTGACGAGGCTATGGGTCTCATCAAGGGTACGGGCGCTGCCATCTGGAGCTATGCTGTGCGTCATCCCAACACCACGCTCGGTGCCGTCGCTGGCTTTATCCTCGCCGTGTTGGTGCTCACGCTCGGCCTGTGGGACACGCTCGTCATTGCATTCTTCGTGCTGATCGGCGCTGTGATCGGCCAAATTCGCGACGGCGAGAACGGGATCGTCAACTTCTTCGGCCGTCTGTTTAGCGGCCGCTAATATGTATTCGACTGTCGCATCCGCGGCAGGCATAAGGAGGAACCATGGCTTTTAATACGAAGGTCGATGTGGCCGATACCGAGCTCGAGGCAGACGAGACCGTCACCGCCGAGGCCGAGGACGTGACGCTCGAGGACGAGGCTCTTGTCGAGGCCGAGTCCGATGAGGATGAGGACGACGAGGAGGCGGACGAGTCCGAGGACTCGCTGACCTATTCCAACGGTGTGATCGAGAAGATCGTTGCCATGGCCACTCGCGAGGTTCCGCACGTTCTGGGCATGAAGGGTAACCTCATGCATTTTGTGCAGGAGCAGTTTGGTGCCGAGAATCTGACCAAGGGCGTGACGGTCGAGGTCACCGACGATAATCGAGTGGTCGTCAACATCTCCGTCATTATCGAGTACGGCGCCTATGCGCCCGCGATCTTCGACGATGTCAAGGCGCGCGTCACTGAGCGCCTCGCCGCGATGACCGGCCTTGAGGTGGCGGGCGTCAACCTGCGCATCGAGACGTCATCACCCCCGAGGAGTACGAGCACCGCACCAGCCAGCACGAATAACCTTCCAAAAAGGGACAGGTTTGTTTTGGCAGGTTTTATCTGCGAAAACGTTAAACGGCCGACCGCGCAAGCAAAAACGTGGCCGGCTGTTTTTGTACGCTTCCGATATAGTCATACCGCTCGTCTAACTAAGGGTTGCAATCCCCACGTTCCGCGTTACCCTAATGAGCGCATTGTTTCCAAATTGTTAACGAGGAGTTGCCGTAATGGCCGACGAGCACGAAACAGAAAGCAAGGCATGGGCGATTGAGGCCGCCGCTGCAGAAGCGGCATCGCGTGCTGCCGAGGAGGTGCATCGTCCTCCCGTGGTGCCGATGGAGCGCGTGGTCGATCGCGCCGATATCGAGCGCGGCGAGCGTGCCGGCCAAAAGCGCAGCCAGGAGCCGGGCTTTCCGCGCTTTTTCGCCGAGCTCAATCTGGGCCTGATTCTTACGGCCTTTGCCATCGTTGCATTTAAAACCCCTAATCACTTTGCTTTCGGCGGTACCTCGGGCGTGTCGGTCATTCTTTCCACGCTGTTCCCGACCTTCTAAACATCTTCTTTGTCCCTTCTTCCTATTTCTTCAATAGTAACAGGTGAACATATAGTTTGTCAAACCCGTTCGCCCAAAGGAGAATATTTTTGCGTTTCCAATATATTTTTATATGCCGGACGAATAATTTTATCTGTATTAATCAGTTCCTCCATTCTATGAGCACTCCATCCTACAATACGGGCAATTGCAAACATTGGTGTATAAGCTCAATAGGCAGTCCTAACATACTATACACAAATCCACTGTAAAAATCTACATTCGCACTTACTCCTTTATAAATTTTTCTCTCCCTTGCAATTACCTGCGGTGCCAGACGCTCTACTCTTGCATAAAGGTCATAATCTTCACTTCTTCCCTTTTCCTCTGCCAACTTTTCTACAAAACGTTTGAAAATCTGGCTCTTGGATCAGAAATAGAATATACAGCATGCCCCATTCCATAAATTAAACCTCTCTTATCAAAAGCTTCTTTATGCAAAAGTTTTATCAGATAACTCTCTATTTCTTCCTCATCTGTCCAGTCTTTTAAATTTTCTTTCATATCCTTAAACATACTTACTACTTTAATATTGGCACCGCCATGTTTTGGTCCCTTTAAAGAACCTAGCGCTGCTGCTATCGTTGAATACGTATCTGTTCCGGACGAAGATATACATGTGTGGTAAAAGTAGAATTGTTACCACCTCCATGTTCCATGTGAAGTACCAAAGCCAGATCTAAAATCTGAGCTTCCAAAGGTGTATACTGTTTATCTGCACGCAGCATTAAAAGAATATTTTCTGCTGTGGACAAATCTTTTCTTGGATTATGTATATAAAGACTTCCATCCTGTTATAATGTTCATGTGCCTGATATCCATAAACAGACAACATTGGGAAAACACTGATTAAATTGATACATTGGCGTAATACATTTGGTAAAGATATGTCTTCTGGATTTTCATCATAAGAATATAAAGTCAATACGCTTCTGGAAAGTGTATTCATCATATCTTGGCTGGGAGCTTTCATAATAACATCTCTGACAAAATTAGTAGGAAGTTCTCTCTGATTTGCCAGAATTTCACTGAATTTCTTCCATTGTTCTTTATTTGGCAATTTTCCAAAAAGCAATAGATAGGCCGCTTCTTCAAAACCAAATCTCTGTTCTTTTAAAAATCCATTTGTCAAATCTACAATGTTAATTCCTCTATAATATAATTCACCATCACAGGGAACCTCTTTGCCATCTATTACTTTTTTCTGCACAATATTAGAAATCTGAGTAAGTCCGGCTAGCACACCTTTTCCATTTAAGTCTCTTAATCCTCTTTTTACATCATATTTTTGATATAAATCTGTATCTATAGTACTGTTTTCTTTACAAAGGTTTGTAAGTTTTTCAATTTCCGGTGTAACTTTCATATTAAATCCTGACATATTTCATTCCCCTTTCCGTCTCGCTTTAGCGTGGTATCATATTAGCATATAAAATACATCATGACAAGAAAAATCTTTATAAACTTTTTATTTGCAAACATGAAAAAAGAGATTGCCATCTCAAAATTTAACAATCCCTTTTCTTGCTTTACTTTAAATTTAATTTTGCAAATGCATCAGCAAACGCATTATTTATTGGCTCCTGCGCCTCTTTTTTCTGTTTATTTAAGTATTTCTGTACATCTTTTTTACTGACTCCTGCGCCTTCTTTTTCTCTGCGCTGTTTAAAGCTGGACAGTTTTTCCTTATACCCACAGGTAGCACAGATAAACGTGTCTTCCTTCCCTTTTACATACATTTCCATCTTTCTGTGACAATTTGGGCATCTGGCGTTTGTTAATCTGGAAATTGTCTCTCTATGTCCACATTCTCTGTCCTGACAGACCAGCATTTTACTGTTTTTCCATTAACAGACAACATACGTTTTCCACATACCGGACATTTGGTATTCGTCAGATTATCATGCCGGAATGTACCGTCTGCACCTTTTATTTCTGCTGTAATATCTTTTGTATACGCAGAAATTTCTTTTAAAAAGGCAGACTTATCTAATTTTCCTTCTGCAATTTTAGACAGTTTCATTTCCCAGTCTGCCGTAAGCTCTGGCTTCTTTAAATCCTCCGGAACCAATTCTAACAGCTGTTTCGCTTTAGAGGTAATATGTATTTCATTTCCCTTCTTTTCCATAAGGAAGTATGAAAAAGTTTTTCAATAATATCAGCTCTTGTAGCAACCGTTCCAAGTCCTCCTGTTTCTCCCAGAGTTTTCGCTGCTTTTTTATCCTGTGTTTCCATATACTTTACAGGATTTTCCATAGCTGAAAGCAAAGTTGCCTCTGTAAATGCTGCCGGTGGTTTTGTTTTCCCCACTGTCAATTCTAAGCGTTCTATTTTCAGTGTTTCTCCTTCTTTCAATTCTGAAAGCTTTTGAAACTCTTCTTCATCTTCTTCTGACCACGTTCCCTCATAAGCTTCTTTCCAGCCCATGTTTTTTACAATTTTCCCCTGTGCTGCAAAGATCTCTCCTGCTGCTTCAGCTTTCATAGTCGTCTGTTCATACTCAAATGTTGGATACAACACACTGAAAAATCTTCGAACAACTAAATCGTAAATTTTACGTTCTTCATTTGTCATGTGTTCTAACTGTACAAACTGTTCTGTAGGAATAATTGCGTGATGGTCGCTGACTTTTTTATTGTCTACAAAAGAAGCATTCCCTTTCACCGGTTTCATGGAAAGCATTCCTGCTATTTTCTTATATGGTCCTACAGCACATGCCTTTAATCGCTCTTTAATTGTAGGAACGATATCTGTCCCAATGTATCGGGAGTCCGTTCTAGGTATGTAAGCACCTTATGATTTTCATAAAGACGCTGCATAATATTTAACGTCTCTTTTGCAGAAAATCCAAATTTTTTATTGGCATCTCTTTGCAACTCTGTTAAGTCATAGAGTCCGGGCGCTGGTATTCTCTTACTTTTTTCTCCACAGAAATAACTTTTAATAAATCACTGTTTAATGCATTCTTTATACTTTCCATTCTCTCTTTATGAAAAGAACGTGTGCTGCCACTCTTTTTATCTTGCCATTTCCAATGCATATTCCCTGCTTTTAGAGTAATTCCATAGAATTCTTCCGGCTGAAACTTTCGAATTTCTTCTTCTCTTTTTGCTATCATTGCTAAAGTAGGTGTCTGTACACGCCCACAGGAAAGCTGGGCATTGTACTTACAGGTCAGTGCTCTGGTAGCATTAATACCTACCAGCCAATCAGCTTCTGCTCTTGATACAGCTGCCGCATACAGATTTTCATAATCCCTTCCCGGTCTTAAATGAGCAAATCCCTCTCTAATAGCTTTATCTGTTACAGATGAAATCCAAAGACGCTTCACAGGCTTTCTGCATCCGGCTTTTTCTAAAATCCATCTGGCAACTAATTCCCCCTCACGGCCTGCATCTGTTGCAATAATAATTTCATTTACATCTTTTCGATACAGCTGGGTTTTCACTGCCTGATACTGTTTGCAGTCTGTTTGATAACAACTAAATCCATTTTCTTAGGAAGCATAGGAAGATATTCCAGATTCCAGTCTTTATATTTTTTATCATATTCCTCCGGATCTGCTAAAGTTACCAAATGCCCCAGAGCCCATGTAACTATATACTTTTCTCCTTCCAGCGCTCCATTCTGCTTTTTACCACATTTTAAAACTCTTGCAATATCTCTGGCAACAGAAGGCTTTTCTGCCAATACCAGTGCTTTCATTCTCAGTCCTCCTGCATTACATCTCTTTTTGGAAAAATTCTGTTGTTTTTCGCACCTTTTTCATTAATTCTGTAAAGCTTTCCGGTGTCAAAGACTGTTTTCCGTCACAAAGCGCCTTTTCCGGATTATTATGCACCTCAATCATAACACCGTCTGCTCCTGCTGCAATGGCTGCCATAGTAAGCGGTTCCACCATAAAACGAATTCCTGCTGCGTGGCTTGGGTCTACGATTACAGGAAGATGTGTCTTTGATTTCAGCATAGGAATGGCGGAAATATCCAATGTATTCCTCATAGAAGTCTCAAATGTACGAATACCTCTCTCACAGAGAATAACTTTTTCATTTCCTCCTGCCATAATATATTCTGCACTCATAAGAAGTTCTTCTAATGTATTTGCCATACCTCTTTTTAATAAAATTGGTTTATCTATCTTTCCCAGCTCTTTTAACAACTGAAAATTCTGCATATTTCTCGTCCCTACCTGAATTACATCTACATCTTCGAATAATGGAAGATGCTCTGCACTCATAATCTCTGTTACAATCGGAAGCCCTGTTGCTTTCTTTGCTTCTAAAAGCATCTTCAATCCTTCATTTTCAAGTCCCTGAAAAGAGTATGGTGAAGTTCTTGCTTAAATGCACCGCCTCTTAACAATCCTGCCCCTGCCAGTTTTACATCTTGAGCAACTTCTGTCATCTGCTCTCTACTTTCGATAGAACATGGTCCTGCAATTACCTGAAAATTTCCGCCTCCAATTTTTCTTCCTGACACATCAATGATTGTATCATTGGGATGCATATCCTTATTTGCTTTTTTATAAGGCTCTTTAATTCTCTTTACAGATTCTATAACATCCAAAGCGCC
>ENA-OQDE01000981-OQDE01000981.1-human-gut-metagenome-genome-assembly--contig:-NODE-981-length-13077-cov-4.154749_pt1 | contig 13077 bp, 13 predicted proteins | sample MGYA00242768_ERZ504595 | MGnify/ENA primary metagenome ERZ504595 (study PRJEB26092, sample SAMD00036307) | human gut metagenome | host: Homo sapiens | study: EMG produced TPA metagenomics assembly of...
TTTTTTACATAAAATCCCATATTTTCGGTCAAGAAACATTGAACTCTTGCGCCGATTAGTGTAAAATAAAAATAACATACTTATAGATGGGGGCAAAAACCATGAAATTTGATGACACAAAAATTCTCATCAGTGACGATTCTATTTTAGCAAGAAAACAGTTAAAGGATATCCTCTCCCAGTTTGGCACACCAACATTTTTAGAGGCTGCAAACGGACAGGATGCTATTGATATTTACAAAAAAGAATCACCTTCGCTTGTATTTCTTGACATCGTTATGCCGATCAAAGATGGCAATGCTGTCATACATGAGATTACTGATTTTGATCCAGATGCTACTATCATTATTGTCTCTTCTGTTGGTACGCAGTCCCAGCTCCGCGAAGCCATTGAGGCAGGTGCCAGTGATTTTATCCAGAAACCGATCAATGCGGATCAGATCGAACATATTATTACTTCAAGATTTGAAGGGAGATAGACATGTACGCTCAATTTTTCGGAAACTATTTATTATCACACGGGATCACAAAAGAACAGCTGATGCATGCCATGCAGGAAGCAAATAACGAACATCCAAAATTAGGAACCCTTGCCATGCATGCAGGCTATATGTCAGCCAGTGAAGTGGACCGCATAATTATCATGCAGACACATGAAGACAAACGTTTCGGTGAACTTGCCATCCGGGAAGGTTATCTGACAGAAGCTCAGGTTACGGAGCTGCTGCAGACACAGAATCCTAATTTCTTACTTCTTGGTCAGGCATTATTAAATGATGGTGTTATTAATAATGAGCAGCTCCAGTCTCTCATCATCGGTTATCAGTCTGAGAATGAACTTTACGATGCAGATATGTCCGCTGAAACGAAGGATATTGTAGATCACCTTGTAGAAAATTTCTTTGTTATTGCTGAGCGTCCGCTTTCACCTGGAGAGCTTTCTTTCCTGCATCTCTTATTTAACGATCTCGTTCGTTTTATCGGGGATGATTTTTCACCGGTTCGCCCTGAACTTTGTAAAGAATATCCGACAAACTATTGTATCAGGCAGCAGATCAATGGTAAATTTTCCATTCGTACTTATATCGATATGCCGGAAAGCACCTGCATTGCATTTGCATCCCGTTATGTCGATGAAGATTTTCACAGTTTTGACGAATATGTACAGTCTTCTCTCGAAGATTTCTTAAATCTCCATAATGGTCTGTTCAACGTTAATATGTCAAACGAACAGGGGCTTGAACTGCAGCTTGATGTTCCAAATGTTGTCACAGATGAACTGGTCACATTTGAACACGAGGCATATATGTTACCGATTGTTTATTCATTCGGAACAATACATTTTATATTTGAGTTGATTCATAATGAACTGTAAACAGGTACATCATAAACAATAGAGTGACTGTTATTATGAACAGTAAAAACGCTGTGCCTTTGGGCACAGCCGTTTTCTATTCTTTTTACATTCCGAGGAACTTGTTTTACAACCTTTGGCATCTCTTCTACTTCGCATACCGTCTTATGACGTACCTCAGCACTACGGATCTCCTCAATTGCCTGCGGGATTTTTATGTTACCGATCTTGCTTAATTCATCCACTAATTCAAACTCTGATAAAGAATCATATTTTGGATCAATGGCATCCATAACACTTCTGCTGAATTTAAATGGGCTGGCTGTGGAAGCGATCACAGTCTTTGTTTCCGCATCATTTGTGTCTTTTTTGTACTTGTGATATACGGATGCAGCAACTGCTGTGTGTGTATCAATCACATAACCGGTTTTCTCATACAGATCGCGGATGGTATCCGCAGTTTCTTTCTCACTCGCATAATTGCCGTAAAAGTCAGCAAGTTTCTCTTTCATCTCTGATGTAATCTCGTATTTACCAGTTGTATTAAGTTCTTTCATCAATGCCGCATTCTTAGCTGCATCCTCTCCGGCAATACGGTAGATCAGACGTTCTAAATTACTGGAGATCAGAATATCCATAGAAGGAGAACTTGTCAGCATAAATTCACGGTTCTTATCATATGTGCCTGTGGAGAAGAAATCATAAAGGACTTTGTTCTCATTTGAAGCACAGATCAGTTTTGCAACCGGGATTCCCATATTTTTTGCATAAAATGCAGCCAGGATATTTCCAAAGTTACCGGTAGGAACCACAATATTGATCTTCTCATCTTTTGCGATCACACCGTTTGCATATAATTTTGCATATGCATAGACATAATATGCGATCTGCGGAACCAGACGTCCAATATTGATCGAGTTTGCAGAAGAAAACTGATATCCTGCAGCATCCATCTCCTTTGCAAGCTCTGTATCTGAAAACATTTTCTTAACGCCGGTCTGTGCCTGATCAAAGTTACCGTGGATACCGACAACAAAGGTATTATCACCTTTCTGTGTTACCATCTGTTTTTCCTGTACCGGGCTGACACCATTCTTTGGATAAAATACAATGATCTTCGTTCCCTTTACATCTGCAAATCCTGCCAGTGCTGCTTTTCCGGTATCGCCGGAAGTAGCAGTCAGGATCACAATATCATTTTTGACATTGTTCTTTCTTGCAGCAGTGATCAGAAGATGTGGCAGAATGGATAATGCCATATCTTTAAAAGCTATCGTCGGACCATGGAACAATTCAAGATAATACGCACCATCCGCATCCACCAACGGTGCAATCTCTTCTGTATCAAACTTACTATCATAGGCAGCATTAATACAGTTTTTCAGTTCCTCCTCTGTATAATCTGTCAGAAACAGTTTGAGCACTTCATAGGCAGTCTCCTGATAAGTCATCTTAGAAAGTTCTTCCATGCTTACATCCAAAGACGGAATCTCAGTCGGTACATATAAACCGCCATCATTTGCCAGTCCTTTTAAAATTGCCTGTGATGCTGTCACTTTTTCATTTGCGTCTCTTGTGCTTGCATACATTAATTCCATTTTCTTCGTCCTCTTATCTTTTTATTCATCGTAATCAAATTTCGGGGTTCTAATACTGTTCGGTATTATATCAATACGTTTTCGTATGATTCCCAATACTTTCTAAACATTATATAGGAAACGATTGCTTCATGTCAATGCTTTAACGTATGAAAATATTATTTTACCAAAATTGCAGCCGGTTGCATCCTGCTTCGAAACGTGATATGCTGAATACAACTCACTAATGCACCATAACATTTTTTGAAATGGAGAATTCTTATGTTAAAAGGCGTTTTTCCTGCCACAAAAAAGATGGAACCATCTACTATCGTACAAGCATCAATTATTCCGGCAAACACATCAGCTTGGAAGTTTTGCTTCAGAAGAAATGGCGCATCTGGCTTATAAGGAAGCATCCCAGACTCTTTCTGACGCCGTCATAACCATTGACAATGTCTATTCACACAAAAATATTCTCCCTCATGAAAAAATCATCATTCTGCTTAATTTCCGGGACAATGGACTTTATTTTAAAAATCCGATCTATCTGCGCAAAGGATATTTCAGCTATTTTCTTTCCGAACATGAGGAATTAAAATTTGATATTGATGATCTTTTTTATTATTCCAGCCATAAGATCCAGAAGCGGCAGGGACATCTTTTTGTCAGTGATTACGGAATGCAGTATTCCATTCTTTCACGTTATGGGATCCGTCCATACGCGGTTGCCGGAAGAGATTATCAGTTGTAAATGGAGATTCTTACGACTATCGCTATGCCAATATTCTTGTGATCAATCGTTTTCACGGTGTCTTGCGTCATATCGTGAAAGGGATCACAAAATATCGCACAATGATCCACATCAATGGCAATTATCTTGTCGGCACTTATTCCAGTGAGGAAAAGGCTGCCGTGGCATATAACAAAGCCGTAGATCTCGCAAAGGCTGCCGGAATCAAAAAGGATTTTCCCGAAAATTATGTTGATACACTCCCGCCAAAGGAATATGCAGAAGTTTATACGAAAGTAAAGCTGTCTGAACGTTATCTTTCCTATTTAGAAGAATTTTCAAATAGCCCAGCGTAAGTTTCTTGTATCTTCCACTTAAAAGTAGTACAATAGAACCAAAGTTTTTTCACTATTCCTACTGAATAACTATATATAAGAGGAGACTTTATTTATGAAGCAAACCACTTTCAGCGATCTTGAACGAAATAACAAAACCTGTATGTATGCACATCTGATTGATTCAAGTATCATGACACTTTTCTGTATCCTGCAGGCGCTTTCCGGACTTCAAACCTGGGGATATATCATTATCTTCGCAGTTTTGGGTTTTGGACCGGTTATTGCAGAGTTTTTCTTTTGGAATAAGTCACATGAAACACCCGCGATCCAGCATCTTGTTGCCATCGGTTTCGCTGTTTTTTACAGTTTTGCAATCTTCACTGCAACCAACGGTCTCGTATTTTTATTTGTTATCCCGATGATCTTAATCATCTCAGTTTATAATGATGCCAAATACTCTCTCATAATCAATACCGGAACAGTCATCGAAAGTCTCATCATTACAATTATGGGGGCTCAGACCGGAAAGTTTGGCTACTCCGGACAGGACAATGCCGTGATCCAGGTTGTCATCATGATCATGGTCGGTATTTATTCTTATTTTACATCACAGACATTAAATATCAATATGGCACAGAAAATACAGCATGCAGAGGAATCACAGTCACAGTCCGAAAAACTGCTGGCAAACCTCTCTGAATTATCAGACCACGTCAATCAGAAGATCAACAGCATCCATCAGGAGCTTGATAAATTGAGCACTGCAGCTCAGACCACACAGCATGCAATGCAGGAAGTATCAAGCGGTGCTGCCGAAGCAACGAATGCCGTAATGGAACAGGGTTCCCAGACACAGGAAATTCAGGATAAGATTGTGATCGTCAATGATGTAACACAGCAGATCGATGCAAACATGAAACACACTTTAGATATCGTGACAGAAGGCAGTAGTTCCATGCAGCTTCTCGCCAGCCAGGTAGATACCTCTGTCCAAAACAGCGTGGATGCCGCATCAAAGTTAGAAACTCTGAACCATTACATGGAAGAAATGCATTCTATCGTGGAACTGATCGGCGGTATCACTTCCCAGACCAGTCTGCTTGCATTAAACGCAAGTATTGAAGCTGCAAGAGCCGGAGATGCCGGGAAGGGATTTGCAGTGGTTGCATCAGAGATTACCGGAATGGCTTCCCAGACAAAAGAAGCAACTGTAAAGATCACGGAACTGATCCAGAATGTTACTTCAGCTATCAACGAAGTTGTCACAGTCATCCAGCAAATGATCGATGGAATCAATCAGGAAAAAGAAAGTGCTAAAAACACGGCAAACAGTTTCTCCTCGATTCAGGAAAACACGCTCTCCATTCAGAGTGGTATCCAGAACCTGACCGTAAGTACCTCAGAGTTAAAAGATGCAAACCAGGTCATTTCTGATTCCGTCCAGACACTCTCTGCCATCTCAGAAGAGCTTACTGCTCATGCACACGAAACATTAGAAGCCGAAAATAAAAATACAGATATCCTTGATACTATTGCCTCAAAGATGCAGGAGCTTGTAATATTTACACAAAATCAGTTTTAAATCTATTTGATCAAAAAACATCCGGCAGACCTTTTTTAGTTGCCGGATGTTTTTATGTCATATAATATTGGCAGGAAACGTAATGTCACTTTTTTACTGCTTTTTATGCAAACCAATTCTATTTGCTTAAATATTTTCTACCGCATCACGCAGTTCATCTGCCATACTCTGTACACAGGATGTCTGTGACGAAATTTCCTCCGATGTTGCTGCAATCGTTGCCACCTTCTCATTCATTTCATTGATATTTTCAATCAGATCTTTGATAGAATCAATGCTTGCATTAATCTTAGGAATGATTTCTTCTGCTTTTGCATTGTTCTCTACAATCAGTTTTTTCGTCGAATCGGACAATTCACGTATCTCACTTGCAACTACTGCAAATCCACGTCCAGCCTCTCCAGCCTTGCCGCCTCTATGGAAGCATTCAGGGAAAGAAGATTTGTCTGCCCTGCTATGGAAGAAATATCCTCATTGCTTGCTTTATAAATATTGATAAAATCAGACATCGTTGCCAATGAACTGTTTAACTCCTGACAGAAATTGGAGATCTCCTGAATATGCTGTGCAAGCGTGGTCGCCTCATTTGCCGAAGTTTCATTCGCGTCACCCAGCTGATCAATATTTTCACTCAAAGATACAAACTGTTCTGTAATATCGGCAAGTTTCTGATTATGAATTTCTTGTTTCTGCTGTTCCTCTTCCATCAGATTCTGGATCTTTTCTTTTTCATTCTCCGCAACACTCTTGACATAATGTACACAGTTTTCCTTGACATTTACACCATTATAAATTGCCCTTGCCATATTGCGACAGGAAGAATAACCACAGGACTCACAATTCATTTTCTGGCTGGCAGCATCCGTCTTATTCATGGAAGCAAAAATCTCCTGCATTTCATGCTCCGCAGGCTCTTTAATCTCAACACTTTTGTTTGTATATTTGCGTACAAAATCATTGATATCTAAATCTTCAAATGCTTTCATCAGATTTACCAAACGATCCTTCTCCGGTACGGATTCGTCCCATGGTGAACCATTCTTTGTCTTCTTGCCAAACAATCCTCTTTTCGCGTCTGCTCCTGCATTTGCCGTTTTGTTTCTCATATCACTGAGTGTGAGCATAACATCATCCGTATTGCGCTCTAACTCAGTAGCTGTTCCATAGATGCATCCCTTAGAGCAGTTTAAAATATCGACCATAAACGGCTGTCTCTTATTCTTTTTGATACGTTCTAAATACTCATGCAGATAGCGATAGGCTTCCTTTTCGCCTTCTACCTGTCTTACCACCTGTTCTTTTCCAAGGAAATGTTCTACGTTTTCTCTTAAACCACCCGGCATCGGATAAAGAGCACCCATGCCATATTCCAGTTCGTCCTCATATTCCTTACAGCCCTGATATTTATTTCCAATCGTTTCAAAAAGCTTTTTAAATGTCACATTATATTTTACATAGCCATAGCAATTTGGATCTGTAATCTCTGTCTTCTTTGCGATACAAGGACTGATAAATGCAAGTTCATCATCACATTTTAAATATTTTTTTATGTAAATTGCCATACACATCATCGGACTATGAATCGGCATCATTTTCGGCAGTAATTCCGGAATATATTTTTCCACATAATTGACAACTGCCGGACATGGCTGGGAAATGCCACCCAGAAACTGATGTTCTGTAATATATTTTAAATATCCCCATGTCGTGATATCTGCACCGAAAGAAACACTGTAAATATGATTTACACCTTTTTTCTTCAGATATCCAAGTACCTTTTTATACTCATGCGGATAATTTGCCAAAAATGCAGGAGCTAAAATAACAGAAATCTTTTTTCCTGCTTCTAATGCTGTAAAAAATGATTTTGTGTCATCCTGATATTCTCTGGCATTATGCTCACATGCATCAAAACATGCCCCACATGCAATACATTTTTCAGAGTCAACTGTTACCTTTCCTGCATCTGTTGCAACATTGGCGATCAGCACCGGACAATCTCTTACACATTTGTTGCATCCGGTACAATTATCATTTGCGTAAATAAGTTCCATTTTGTCCACCCGCTTTGTATAATTTTCACAAAAAATATATTGTTATAGTGATATTTTATCATATTTTTGTGTTAATAACAATTTTTTATCACTTATTTTTTTGAATGTTTATAAAATAATATACAAAAGAACAGACCGCTTTGAGCAGCCTGTTCTTTTGTTCTTCTAATTGTACTTAAATTAAAGAATAATCTTCTTCGGACATTTCTGTGCACAGATACCACATCCGACACATTTTTCCTGATCAATATATGCTACATTGTCAATGACATGTACGGCATCCTTCGGACAGTTCTTCTCACAGAGATGACATCCGATACATCCAACGGAACATGCCTTCATTACATTCTTGCCGACATCCTTAGAACTACACTGAACAATATGTTTTGCTGAGTAAGGAACCAGCTCGATTAAGTGTTTCGGGCAGGCAGCCACACATTTACCACATGCCTTACATACTTCTTTATCAACCAGCGCTATACCATCTACGATATGGATTGCATCAAACGGACATGCCTTTACGCAGGAGCCAAAACCTAAACATCCATAGTTACATGCCTTTGGTCCACCGTTTGGAACGAACATCATAGATGCACAATCCTCATTACCAGTATACTCGTAATCTTTCTGTGTCTTGTCACAGGTTCCTGCACATTTTACGAAAGCAACTTTTTTCTCACCTGCACCTGCATCTACACCCATGATTGCACCGATCTTAGCTGCAACTGGAGCTCCGCCGACCGGACACTGATTTACCGGTGCTTCACCTTTTGCGATCGCTGCAGCAAGTCCGGAACATCCGGCATAACCACAACCACCACAGTTATTTCCTGGAAGTTCGCCTAAGATGGCAACTTCCTTCTCATCAACTTCTACTTTGAATTTTTCTCCGGAAATACCAAGGAAAAATCCAATCAAGATACCTACGCCGCCCACAACAAGGGCTGCAACTAATATTGCTGTAACGTTCATCTTATTTTTCCTCCTAAATCATTCCTGAGAATCCCATAAACGCGATAGACATCAAAGCTGCTGTGATCAGAACGATCGCAGTACCCTGAAATGGTTTTGGAATATCATTGTATTCAATTTTTTCACGCAGACCTGCCATCAGAACGATCGCGATCAGGAATCCGAATGCAGTTGCAAAACCATTTACAACACTCTCTAAGATTCCATATTCTTTTGTAACGTTTGTTAATGCAACACCTAATACGGCACAGTTTGTAGTGATAAGAGGAAGGTATACACCTAAACTCTGATACAATGCCGGCATTGATTTCTTTAAGAACATCTCAACAAACTGTACTAATGCTGCGATAACAAGAATAAATACGATCGTCTGTAAATAAGTAAGATCGATCCCCTTGCTCATCAGATAGCTGTTTGCAAGAATAAATTTATAGATCAGTGCTGTTACAAACGAGGAAATCGTGATAACGAACACAACTGCACCGCCCATTCCGGCTGCTGTCTCTGTTTTCTTGGAAACTCCTAAGAACGGACAGATACCAAGGAACTGACTTAATACAACGTTATTTACAATCGCAGAACCGATTGCAATCAAAAGTAATTCTTTCATCTGTACCTATCCTCCTACTCTTCTTTTCCGGCAGCATCTGCTTTTACAGTTGCTTTACCGCTGCAGTGTGCAGCCTGGCTGCAGCCGGAGCAGTCGCCGCTCAAGCATCCTGCAGGCTCTGCTAACGGTTTTCCTTTTGCTTCCATCTTCGCTCTTACAATGTTCATAATAGCAACCAGACAGGACAATACTAAGAATGCACCAGGAGCCATAACGAAAATTGTGATCGGTGTAAACCATTTTAAGGATAAGATCTGGAATCCGAAGATCTGACCTGCTCCTAAAAGTTCACGGATCAAACCGATGCAGGTAAGACCAAATGTAAATCCAAGTCCCATACCAATACCATCAAACATAGACGGGATTACCGGGTTCTTAGAAGCATAGCTTTCTGCACGTCCAAGGATGATACAGTTTACTACGATAAGAGGAATATATACACCTAAAGACTCGGAAAGGCTTGGTGTATATGCCTGCATGATAAACTGAACCATGGTAACAAGTGATGCAACGATTACGATGAATGCCGGCATACGGACACCATCCGGGATCACTTTACGGAATGCTGAAATCAGCATATTGGATAAAATAAGTACCACTGTTGTGGAAAGTCCCATACCAAGTCCATTGATTGCTGAGGAAGTAACCGCCAATGTCGGACACATACCAAGCATCAGAACGAAGGTAGGATTCTCCTTGATAATACCGTTATATAAACGTTCTACATTTTTGTTCATTAATTTGTACCTCCCGCTAAAACATTCTGGAAGTATGTCAGGCAGGCATTTACACCGTTAGCCATAGCTTTTGATGTAATGGTAGAACCTGAAATTGCTTCGATCTCGTTGTCGCTGACGGAGCTGACTTAACAACGGTAAAGGAATCTACTTTTTTGTTTTCAAACTGACCGTAGAAATCTTCTTCCTGCGCCTTCATACCAAGACCAGGTGTCTCAGAAATAGATGTGATGGAATAACCATTTACAGTTCCATCATTCTGGATACCTACGGAGAATGTGATAGATCCCTGGCTTCCGTCCTTTGCGGTTACCGTAAATACATAACCAAGTGTATTTTCGGATGCATCCTGTGCTGCAACTACTGTCTCGATCTCATCGGAATATCCGTTTTCATCTAACAGAGCCTGTGCTGCGTCTGCATCAAAATCTGCATAATCTGTAAAATGATCTGCATCTGTAAATACCTGTTTGTAGGCATTCTGTGTTTTTTCTTCATTTACCTTGTCAATTGAAGGTTTTGTGACACCGTACACAACTCCAAGTAAAAGTCCAAGTACGATTGTAAAAGCAAATAAAATTAATGCGTCATGAACGATCTTCTTATTCATCTTATTTGCCTCCTTCCTGCTTTTTGGCTTCTTTTACCATACCAAATGCTCTCGGAACTGTATATTTCTCGATCATCGGAACTAAGATATTGCTTAAGATGATTGCAAAGGAAACACCTTCTGCATTTGCACCAAAGCAGCGGAACAGTCCGGTAAAGATACCACAGCAGATACCAAAGATGATCTGTCCCATTGGTGTGATCGGTGAAGTAACATAATCAGTAGCCATAAAGAATGCACCAAGCATGAGACCACCACCGCAGAGCTGTGCTGTAATATAAGTCCAGTCAGCACCATGTCCGCTGAAAAGAAGCATGAAAACAATAAATGTGATAATATAGCTTGCCGGGATTCTAAGATCGATAACACCCATTAAAATCAGGAAAATTGCACCAATCAGAATCGCGATCGCGGAAGTCTCACCGATTGTTCCGGCTGTACGTCCGATCAGCATATCCATCGTATTGACCGGATCACCATTTCTCATTGCTGCAAGCGGCGTTGCTCCGGTATAGGAATCGATCGTAAAGTTCGTCATGTTAGCTGCAAATGCAATCAGAAGAAAACATCTTGCACCCAGAGCAGGGTTCATGAAGTTCTGTCCTAATCCGCCGAACATACATTTTACAACCACGATTGCAAATACACCGCCGAGTACTGCTTCCCACCATGGAAGTGTAGCCGGAAGGTTTAATGCTAAAAGCAGACCGGTTACAACAGCACTTAAATCATTGATCGTCTGTTTTTTATGTACGATCTTATTGAAGATCCACTCTGATGCAACACAGGATGCGATTGTTACTAAAATTAAAATCAGTGCTCTGTATCCAAAGTTATAAATACCAAATAAGGTTGTCGGAAGCAATGCAATAATTACATAAAGCATGATTCTTTCCGTCGTATCTTTAGAACGCACATGTGGTGATGATGAAACATGATATAAATCACTCACAGGAATCCACCTCTTTCTTCAGTTTTAAAAATTTATTTTTCATATTTCCATTATTTTTTGCGTTTTGCTGCAAGAACCTGTTTTTTCATGGTCTTGATAGACTGTGCAAGCTGTCTCTTAGCCGGGCATGCAAAACTGCAGCTTCCGCACTCGACACACTCTAAGCCATGCCATTTTTCAAATTCTTCGGAAAGTCCCTTATCTGAGAACTTCGCAAGTCTCGACGGAATCAACTGCTCCGGACATGCTTCTACACAGCGTCCACAGTTGATACATGCTGTCTGTAACTTTTCTGCAGCAGCAACCTCATCCTGTGACATACATAACAGGGAGGATGATGTCTTTGTGGTCGGAACGTCTAATCCAAACATGGCAAATCCCATCATCGGACCACCGGAAATAATCTTCTCAGGCTGTACTTTAAATCCACCTGCCGCATCGACAAGTTCCTGATAACTCGTACCAATATTATATAAAAAGTTACCTGGATGCTCTACCGCATCACCTGTGATCGTAGAAATACGGTTTGTTACCGGCTTGCCAAGTTTAACTGCATTGTAGATGGCAATGATCGTCTCAACGTTGTCAACGATGCATCCTGCATCTGCCGGAAGCATTTTGGAATTGATGGAACGTCCTGTCACAGCATAAATCAACTGACGCTCACCACCCTGCGGATACTTTGTTTCTAATGGACATACTTCAATACGCGGTTCATCCTTTACAAGTTCCTGCAGTTTTTCAATACAGTCCGGTTTGTTATTCTCAATACCGAATACACCCTTTGCCTTGTCAAAAATCTGAAGAATGATCTTCATACCTCCGATCAGCTCTTCCGGATTTTCTAACATTCTCCGATAATCTGCGGTCAGATATGGTTCACACTCTGCACAGTTTGCAATGATATACTCAATTTTTTCCGGTTCTTTTGGTGATAACTTCACATGAGTCGGGAAACCCGCACCTCCCATGCCGACAACACCGGCCTCTTTTACTTTACCAATGATCTCTTCTTTTGATAAAGCTGTCACATCTTCACATGGCGTATAAGAAACCTCTTCGAACGCTCCGTCGTTTTCGATCACGATGGAATTGACCATATCGCCAACTGCCACACGACGCGGTTCAATAGCTTTTACAGTACCGGAAGCAGATGCATAAATTGGAGATGATACAAAACCGCCCGCTTCTGCGATTTTCTGTCCCTTTAATACTCTGTCGCCTTTCGCCACTATCGGACTTGCAGGTGCTCCGATATGCTGTGATAACGGATACACCAGGTCGCCCTTGGGTAAAACTTCCACAATCGGCGCATCCTTTGCTAATTCCTTGCCTTCGTAAGGATGGACGCCACCTTTAAATGTCTTTAAACCCATTTTTCGTGCCCCACTTTCTCTTAATTGTATTCTATTCTATGATATGTCTCATAGAACATTTATCCTATTGATTATACCACAAAATGATACATATTCCATCTATTCCTTGTATTTTTTTAGAACCTTTTGACAAAGTTTTCACAATTATTGAGATAATTCCATCAATTAATGGCATTTTCTTT
>ENA-OQDE01000982-OQDE01000982.1-human-gut-metagenome-genome-assembly--contig:-NODE-982-length-13077-cov-2.342239_pt1 | contig 13077 bp, 14 predicted proteins | sample MGYA00242768_ERZ504595 | MGnify/ENA primary metagenome ERZ504595 (study PRJEB26092, sample SAMD00036307) | human gut metagenome | host: Homo sapiens | study: EMG produced TPA metagenomics assembly of...
CCATACCGGTGATGTGGCGGGAGCGGACGGAAAACTGGTCGTGGGAGCTGGGGGCGTCTGGCTCGTGGTCGCATTCACGCACCAAAACCATGCCGCGTTATCCGCTGATGAATCTGATCCCGACCGACTGGCAGGAAGAAGCTGCGCGGCAATCGAACGATGGCGGCAGCAGTCAGGGCTTTGGCTACACGGCGCGGGCATTACTTGAGCGACGTGTTACTTCCAACTGGTTTGTCGGCACGGCAATTGATATCCAGCAGGCGAAAGATTACGCACCAGCCATTTCCTGCTCTACGTACGTTATTCCGCCGCCGGATGGCAGGGTGACATGGATTTACCGCCGCAGCCGCTGATACCTTACGCCGACTGGTAAGTTTTCAGATAGCGCCTCTCTTAATGCCGCTGCGATCGGGTATACTCGGGCGGCAATCTGGGATTTCCGGGGGGAGACAATTTGCGCGTAAGTCGCTCGTTAACAATCAAGCAGATGGCAATGGTGGCAGCCGTTGTCCTGGTGTTCGTTTTTATTTTTGCACCGTTTTGCTGTTCCATCTGGTCCAGCAGAATCGCTATAACACGGCTACGCAACTGGAAAGCATTGCTCGCTCTGTCCGCGAACCCTTATCTTCAGCTATTTTGAAAGGCGATATTCCCGAAGCGGAAGCTATTCTTGCCAGCATTAAACCGGCAGGCGTGGTCAGCCGTGCCGATGTGGTGCTGCCCAACCAGTTCCAGGCGCTGCGTAAAAGTTTTATTCCAGAGCGTCCGGTGCCGGTAATGGTTACTCGCCTGTTTGAGCTACCGGTGCAAATCTCGCTGGGCGTTTACTCGCTCGAACGTCCGGCAAATCCGCAGCCAATTGCCTATCTGGTGCTACAGGCGGATTCCTTCCGTATGTATAAGTTCGTGATGAGCACCCTCTCAACGTTAGTGACCATTTACTTACTTTTGTCGCTAATATTGACTGTGGCGATTAGCTGGTGCATTAACCGACTGATTTTGCATCCGTTACGCAATATTGCTCGTGAACTTAACGCCATCCCAGCCCAGGAGCTTGTTGGTCACCAACTGGCATTACCACGTCTGCATCAGGACGATGAAATCGGTATGTTGGTGCGTAGTTACAACCTCAACCAGCAATTGCTGCAGCGCCATTATGAAGAACAGAACGAAAACGCGATGCGCTTCCCGGTGTCGGATTTGCCGAACAAAGCCTTGCTGATGGAGATGCTGGAGCAGGTGGTGGCGCGTAAACAAACTACCGCGCTGATGATCATCACCTGTGAAACCCTGCGTGATACTGCGGGTGTGCTGAAAGAGGCGCAAAGAGAAATTCTGCTGCTGACGCTGGTGGAAAAACTCAAATCGGTACTGTCGCCACGTATGATCCTCGCGCAGATTAGTGGTTATGACTTTGCTGTCATTGCCAATGGTGTACAGGAACCGTGGCACGCAATCACTTTAGGTCAGCAAGTGCTCACTATCATGAGCGAGCGCCTGCCGATTGAACGTATTCAACTCCGTCCGCACTGTAGCATTGGCGTGGCGATGTTCTACGGCGATCTCACCGCCGAACAGCTTTACAGTCGCGCTATTTCTGCGGCATTTACCGCTCGCCATAAAGGCAAGAATCAGATTCAGTTCTTTGATCCGCAGCAGATGGAAGCCGCCCAACAGCGGTTGACGGAAGAGAGCGATATCCTTAATGCACTGGAAAATCATCAGTTTGCGATTTGGTTACAGCCACAGGTCGAGATGACCAGCGGTAAACTGGTCAGTGCGGAAGTGTTACTGCGTATCCAGCAACCGGATGGCAGTTGGGATCTGCCGGATGGCTTAATCGATCGCATTGAGTGCTGTGGGCTGATGGTTACCGTCGGTCACTGGGTGCTGGAAGAGTCCTGTCGACTGCTGGCTGCCTGGCAAGAGCGCGGCATTATGCTGCCCTTGTCGGTAAACCTCTCAGCGCTGCAACTGATGCACCCGAATATGGTAGCGGATATGCTGGAACTGTTAACCCGCTATCGCATTCAGCCGGGAACACTGATTCTGGAAGTGACAGAAAGCCGACGTATTGACGACCCTCATGCTGCGGTGGCAATCCTCCGTCCGTTGCGTAATGCCGGAGTTCGGGTGGCGCTGGATGATTTCGGCATGGGCTATGCGGGGCTGCGTCAGCTGCAGCATATGAAATCGTTGCCAATCGACGTACTGAAAATCGACAAAATGTTTGTTGAAGCTTGCCGGAAGATAGCAGCATGATGCTGCAATTATCATGTTGCGCAAAGCCTGAACTTACAAATGATTGCCGAAGGCGTGGAGACTGAAGCACAACGCGACTGGCTGGCAAAAGCGGGCGTTGGTATTGCCCAGGGCTTCCTTTTTGCTCGCCCACTCCCTATTGAAATCTTCGAAGAGAGTTACCTGGAAGAAAAGTAGCTACCCCAAACTGATTACAAAACTTTAAAAAGTGCTGGTTTGTGCGAGCCAGCTCAAACTTTTTAACCTTTTTGTTTCAATTATGATCCAGGTACATTTCTGTGATGTTGTCTGGGTGTTATTTTAAGGCCGCAGGTACCCCATAACCTTACAAGACCTGTGGTTTTACTAAAGGACACCCTATGAAACCTCTCTGTTTAAAAGCCTTTACTTTCAGGTCCTGACAGCGATAGCCATTGGTATTCTCCTTGGCCATTTCTACCCTGAAATAGGCGAGCAAATGAAACCGCTTGGCGACGGGTTCGTTAAGCTCATTAAGATGATCATCGCTCCTGTCATCTTTTGTACCGTCGTAACGGGCATTGCGGGCATGGAAAGCATGAAGGCGGTCGGTCGTACCGGCGCAGTCGCACTGCTTTACTTTGAAATTGTCAGTACCATCGCGCTGATTATTGGTCTTATCATCGTTAACGTCGTGCAGCCTGGTGCCGGAATGAACGTCGATCCGGCAACGCTTGATGCGAAAGCGGTAGCGGTTTACGCCGATCAGGCGAAAGACCAGGCATTGTCGCCTTCATTATGGATGTCATCCCGCGAGCGTCATTGGCGCATTTGCCAGCGGTAACATTCTGCAGGTGCTGCTGTTTGCCGTACTGTTTGGTTTTGCGCTCCACCGTCTGGGCAGCAAAGGCCAACTGATTTTTAACGTGATCGAAAGTTTCTCGCAGGTCATCTTCGGCATCATCAATATGATCATGCGTCTGGCACCTATTGGTGCGTTCGGGGCAATGGCGTTTACCATCGGTAAATACGGCGTCGGCACACTGGTGCAACTGGGGCAGCTGATTATCTGCTTCTACATCACCTGTATCCTGTTTGTGGTGCTGGTACTGGGTTCAATCGCTAAAGCGACGGGTTTCAGTATCTTCAAATTTATCCGCTACATCCGTGAAGAACTGCTGATTGTACTGGGGACTTCATCTTCCGAGTCGGCGCTGCCGCGTATGCTCGACAAGATGGAGAAACTCGGCTGCCGCAAATCGGTGGTGGGGCTGGTCATCCCGACAGGCTACTCGTTTAACCTTGATGGCACATCGATATACCTGACAATGGCGGCGGTGTTTATCGCCCAGGCCACTAACAGTCAGATGGATATCGTCCACCAAATCACGCTGTTAATCGTGTTGCTGCTTTCTTCTAAAGGGGCGGCAGGGGTAACGGGTAGTGGTTTTATCGTGCTGGCGGCAACGCTCTCTGCGGTGGGCCATTTGCCGGTAGCGGGTCTGGCGCTGATCCTCGGTATTGACCGCTTTATGTCAGAAGCTCGTGCGCTGACTAACCTGGTCGGTAACGGCGTAGCGACCATTGTCGTTGCTAAGTGGGTGAAAGAACTGGACCACAAAAAACTGGACGATGTGCTGAATAATCGTGCGCCGGATGGCAAAACGCACGAATTATCCTCTTAATCTCACCACTTATGCCCGCACTCCCTTCCCCGAGTGCGGGTGTTTGCGCATAATTGACCCCTGTGCCTGAACTTACCACCTGGGTGAGTTCAGGTTTATTTCACTTCTTCCGTGACATTTTCATGTTCTTGCGGTCTAACACGAAGTGTTTTTAACGTCATTTAGACTGACCGACAACGGGCAGTTTTTTATTACCAGGATAGTTGATCAGGGGTTCACATGCAGGGCACAAAAATTCGACTTTTAGCGGGCGGTTTGCTGATGATGGCCACTGCTGGCTATGTGCAGGCAGATGCGCTCCAGCCTGATCCAGCATGGCAACAGGGGACGCTTTCCAACGGTTTACAGTGGCAAGTGCTGACCACGCCCCAGCGTCCCAGCGATCGTGTTGAAATTCGCCTGCTGGTTAATACCGGTTCGCTCGCCGAAAGTACACAACAGAGCGGTTACAGCCACGCCATCCCTCGTATTGCGTTAACGCAAAGCGGTGGCCTTGAAGCAGCACAGGCGCGTTCATTGTGGCAGCAGGGGATCGACCTAAACGCCCGATGCCGCCGGTAATTGTCTCTTATGACACCACGCTGTTTAATCTGAGTTTGCCCAATAACCGTAACGACTTGCTGAAAGAAGCGCTCTCTTATCTGGCAAATGCCACTGGCAAACTGACTATCACGCCAGAAACCATCAACCACGCGCTGCAAAGTCAGGACATGGTGGCAACCTGGCCTGCCGATACTAAAGAGGGCTGGTGGCGCTATCGTCTGAAAGGATCAACCTTGTTAGGTCACGATCCTGCCGATCCGCTGAAACAACCCGTTGAAGCGGAAAAGATTAAAGATTTCTATCAGAAATGGTACACCCCGGATGCAATGACGCTGCTGGTGGTGGGAAACGTGGATGCGCGCTCGGTCGTCGACCAAATCAACAAAACGTTTGGCGAACTGAAAGGCAAACGTGAAACACCGGCTCCGGTGCCGACGCTTTCTCCGCTGCGTGCGGAAGCGGTGAGTATTATGACTGACGCGGTGCGTCAGGACCGGTTATCAATCATGTGGGATACGCCGTGGCAGCCGATTCGTGAATCAGCCGCACTGCTGCGCTACTGGCGTGCGGACCTGGCCCGTGAGGCGCTGTTCTGGCATGTTCAGCAAGCGTTAAGCGCCAGTAACAGCAAAGATATCGGTCTTGGATTTGACTGTCGTGTGCTGTATCTGCGTGCGCAGTGTGCCATTAACATCGAATCACCAAACGACAAGCTGAACAGCAACCTTAATCTGGTGGCGCGTGAACTGGCGAAGGTTCGCGATAAAGGTCTGCCGGAAGAAGAGTTCAATGCGTTAGTGGCGCAAAAGAAACTGGAGCTGCAGAAACTGTTTGCCGCCTATGCGCGAGCTGATACCGATATTCTGATGGGTCAGCGGATGCGTTCGTTGCAAAATCAGGTCGTTGATATCGCGCCGGAGCAATATCAGAAACTGCGCCAGGACTTCCTTAACAGCCTGACGGTGGAGATGTTAAATCAGGATCTGCGTCAGCAGTTGTCGAACGATATGGCGTTAATACTGCTGCAGCCGAAAGGCGAGCCGGAATTTAACATGAAAGCGTTGCAGGCGGCCTGGGATCAAATCATGACCCCATCTACTGCCGCTGCGACCACCTCTGTCGCCACGGATGACGTTCATCCTGAAGTGACGGATATTCCACCCGCACAGTAATAAATAACCCGGTAGCGTTTCTTCTGCGCTGCCGGGATTAACGGTAATAAATTAGTTACCGTGATATAACCGCAGATATTTTTCCGGGCACGGCGGTAGCGCGCAGATAACCATTCATTATTAAAATAAACTTACCGTAGAGTGGGTTTAATTATTTATTAGCTGAATAAATTATACCGGTGCCTCCTGGAAGGAGTGAGTTTATGCTTGTGTTAAAATCACAATCGATTGGATTCAGGATTTCCACAACTTATTTATCTTTAACATATACAGAGTCTGATGGCGTCAACATTAAAGTAGATGCTCTGGAGTTAATATCAAAAGAGAAAGATTATGTTCAAATTGAACTGGTCTTCACTACAGTTGCTGAAGTTAAGTGTGCTACCGTCAATTTTTATGAAGCCAACTATAACAATATTGTTATTAAGAAGGTTGATGGTGAAAATCTGGACTCCGGTATATATCAAGTAATGAATTCTGTACCGCTTGAAGAAAAAGAGAAATTATATGACCCTAAAAAACGGTTGAAGTTAAAACATTATATTATAGCAGGTTATGATAGTTATGTTGAGATTTTAGCTTCTGGTTTTAGCTGTATACGATGCCAGGCAATAGATGGTGTTAAATAATGGCCTATCATATAGAAATATTGAAAATTGAAGAAACTGATAAAGTAGTAAAATATGAATTTGGACCTACATCTTCTGACTATTGTAGATCTGATTACGGCGAGTTCGTGATAGATAAAAGAACGGGTGAGATGACATTAGTCAGAATGGTTAAAAACGATTCGGCTAATAAATTTTATTTGCGAGCGAGTTTTAAGATTCTGACCTGTTGGCGAAAGGGCTATTTGCCAAAAAATGAGGAATGGGCTTCTTAATAAGTAACTTTGCAGAATAAGTGAATTTTCCCATTTTTGGGGGCAGTCGTTGATTCTTACACAGTTTATGTTATGGGTGCAGAAAAATACTGGGCATAATATTAGATGCAATACCAATACATTATCAACCAGCATAGTTATTGATTTTGATAATGATATCTATATTGCCAGGTTTACAGTTTGGGATGATTTAAGTTGTATGTCAGAAGTTATATGCGTTGAAACGGGGGATTATAAATTAAATCAGCGAAATGAATTCCATACTTATGATTCGCTAAGGAAGATTTTTGATAATTTCATGGGAATTATACAATAAATTGCGCTAATAAAATAAAAACATTATGTTTAAATTGATAGCAATCAAAGAAACTCCTTTGGGAGTAAAAGATGACGAAGATCTCTCGGTATCAGAAGCCATATACTCAACCTATACTGATTATACAAACGATATCCTTATGGTGTTTGATAAAGTCGTTTTATGTTTAGATAGAAAAGGAGATATTAGCGATATCTATAATGATATCGTCAATATATTTGAGCAGATAGAACTGGGTACTAAACAGTTTTTTATGTGTTTTTTATCCAGTACATTCACTACACGTTGGGAATTTGAGCATAAAAGCCCAGATACTATCAATATAACCGCTTATTGGTTTGACGTAAGATATCTTTATGGTATCAACTCGATTATTAAAACTTCCACAATTGAAATCCCAGTATCTGAATTTAAAATGCAATGGGGAAATATTATAAAACCAATAAAAAAGATATTCTTTCGTTAGGTTATGATGAAACGTTAGTAAATTTTTCTTTTTTTAACAATTTTAATTGATGAGTTATTAGTCTGGTTTATCCAAAAATGTAGGTGGTTTTTTTGCGACATCAACGGATTTAAAGGAGTATAAATGCGTAACAAAAAACGCATACTATTCTTGCTAACAGTCATTCTTTGCTTAACCGGTCTTTATTCCTGCAACAAAATTTTTCTCTTACTCTGGGATGCCAATAATATTTATGTCAGCACAAGAAATAATATCGATAAAGACAAGGTAAAAATAGAATTCGGTATCAGCGTCAACACGATCAACCGAGAAACTGATGCCGAATTATTTGCTGACAGAGATAAGTATGCAGTGCTCTTCGATGGTAGCCTGAAAAATAAGATGATAAACGAATACGGAGAAAATGATTTTTTAATTACCTACGATAACCGCTGCTATTTATCATTTCGTCAATTTAAAACCAATCGTCGTCATCAACATGACTATTATTTTGACTTCTTTAACAACAATGGGAATGTCTTCGTCACGGTCGAAATTAAAGGTGAGAACCCGCTTAAATTTACGCGTAGTTTGAATGATATGCGTCAGCAGTTTATTTCAAATCATCAGCACCGCTCGGTTCGTCCCTGCAAGATGATTAACGGAGAACGAATATCTACCCGTTCTCCGTCAAAAACCATTATTCCGGCATCGCCTCACGCGGGATAATCGCGCCGCGATACTGAATAACGGTACTTGCGGTCAGGTGCCCGCGTTTCGCCGCGTCTTCCGCACTGCCGCCCGTCAAACGTACCGCCAGATAACCGGCACTGAAAGAGTCGCCAGCTGCGGTGGTATCGATCACTTTTTCTTTCGGCAGTTTCACCGCCGGAACATCCACTAACCCTTCGCCAGCAATGGACACCAGGCAAGAATCCGCCCCGCGTTTCACCACCACTTCTTTCACGCCCGCGTTATGGGTGCGCGCAATGACGTCTTCCACCGGCTGTTGACCCCATAGCGCGTCTTCGTCGTCCAGCGTCAGGAAGGCGATATCCGTGCATTCCAGCATTTGCTGGTACACCTGCTGTGTCTCTTCTTTGCTGGCCCACAGGCGCGGACGATAGTTATTGTCGAAAATTACTTTTCCGCCGTTGGCGCGGCATTCGCGCAACAAAGAAAGCAGTTTCTTGCGGCTGGTCGGGCTTAAGATCGCCAGGCTAATCCCGCTCAGGTAGAGATAATCGAAATTCGCCAGCTCTTCGCAAATCGCCGCAGACTGCTCGCTCTCCAGCCAGAATTTGGCGGCGGCTTCGTTACGCCAGTAGTAGAACGTACGTTCGCCGGTGCTGTCGGTTTCAATGTAGTAAAGGCCCGGCAGACGGTTTTCCATCCGTTGGGTCAGGGAAGTATCAACGTTCTCGCCGTGCCAGGCGTCCAGCATTTGCTGGCTAAAACTGTCCGTTCCCAGCGCCGTTACGTAATGAACGGTTAATGCCGCAGGATCGACCTGACGGGCGATATAGACGGAAGTGTTCAGGGTATCGCCGCCGAAACCGCGCTTAACGTCCGCGCCTTTCTCGGAAAGCTCAATCATGCATTCGCCAATCACGGCAATCTTTTTGGACATAGTCGTGAACCTGATCTGTAAAAAATTAGCGTTAGTTTGCGCTGTGGTGGTTTGCTGGTCAACCATATTAAAACAGTGTTCCATTATTTTTTTGAGCCAGAACGTATTCCTGAAAGATTCCGTTGTGGAGTGGGGAAATTTAACCCGGCCAGGCGGTAAAGTTCTGCTTGCGCGCCGATAATCTTTGTCGAGTCCGGGCAGCATCACTTTTAAACACAGGACATCTTTGATGATAAGGCAGGTTATCCAGCGAATAAGCAACCCTGAAGCAAGCATCGAGAGCTTGCAGGAACGGCGTTTTTGGTTGCAGTGTGAGCGTGCTTACACCTGGCAGCCGATCTATCAAACATGCGGACGGTTAATGGCCGTGGAGCTATTAACGGTGGTCACGCATCCCTTGAACCCTTCGCAACGCCTGCCGCCGGATCGCTATTTTACTGAAATCACCGTCAGCCATCGGATGGAGGTTGTGGAAGAGCAGATTGATTTGCTGGCGCAAAAAGCCGACTTCTTTGTAGAGCACGACCTGCTGGCATCGGTCAATATTGATGGCCCTACGCTCATCGCCCTGCGTCAGCAACCAAAAATCCTGCGCCAGATTGAGCGTCTTCCCTGGCTGCGTTTCGAACTGGTGGAACACATCCGTCTGCCGAAAGATTCAACCTTTGCCTCGATGTGTGAATTTGGCCCGCTGTGGCTGGATGATTTTGGCACCGGGATGGCAAATTTCTCTGCGCTAAGTGAAGTGCGTTATGACTACATCAAAATCGCGCGAGAGCTGTTTGTGATGCTGCGTCAGTCGCCGGAAGGACGCACGCTCTTTTCTCAGCTTTTACATCTCATGAATCGCTATTGTCGCGGGGTGATCGTCGAGGGCGTAGAAACGCCGGAAGAGTGGTGCGATGTACAGAACTCGCCCGCATTCGCCGCACAAGGCTGGTTTCTTTCACGCCCGGCACCGATAGAAACGCTGAATACGGCGGTTCTGGCGCTATAAGCTGCCTCATTTTCCGCCTGGCTGGACTATCTTTAGGACTGGCACAGGAAGAATATGAGGAAGCGAACGATGAGCAAGGCAGGCAAAATAACCGCTGCGATTTCAGGGGCTTTCTTGTTGTTGATTGTCGTGGCGATCATTTTGATTGCAACTTTTGACTGGAATCGACTCAAACCGACCATCAACCAGAAAGTCTCTGCGGAGTTGAATCGTCCGTTCGCTATCCGTGGCGATCTGGGCGTGGTGTGGGAGCGGCAAAAACAAGAAACTGGCTGGCGCAGCTGGGTGCCGTGGCCTCATGTACATGCAGAAGACATCATTCTTGCAATCCACCGGATATTCCCGAAGTCACGATGGTGCATTTGCCGCGAGTAGAGGCAACGCTGGCACCGCTGGCGCTGCTGACCAAAACGGTCTGGCTGCCGTGGATCAAGCTCGAAAAGCCCGACGCGCGCCTGATTCGCCTCTCTGAAAAGAACAATAACTGGACGTTTAATCTTGCCAACGATGACAACAAAGACGCGAATGCAAAGCCGTCGGCATGGTCGTTTCGGCTGGATAATATTCTGTTCGATCAAGGGCGGATCGCCATTGATGACAAAGTAAGCAAAGCGGATCTGGAAATTTTTGTCGATCCGTTAGGCAAGCCGCTGCCGTTCAGCGAAGTTACTGGATCGAAAGGTAAAGCGGATAAAGAAAAGGTGGGCGATTACGTTTTTGGCCTGAAGGCGCAGGGACGTTATAACGGTGAACCGCTCACGGGTACGGGAAAAATAGGCGGTATGCTAGCGCTGCGTGGCGAAGGGACGCCGTTTCCGGTACAGGCTGATTTCCGCTCTGGTAACACCCGTGTTGCTTTTGATGGCGTCGTGAATGACCCAATGAAGATGGGCGGTGTCGATTTACGGCTTAAATTTTCTGGCGATTCACTGGGTGATCTCTATGAACTGACCGGGCGTTCTGCTGCCCGATACCCCGCCGTTTGAAACGGATGGTCGGCTGGTAGCGAAAATCGACACTGAAAAATCGTCGGTCTTTGATTATCGCGGTTTTAATGGGCGCATTGGCGATAGCGATATCCACGGTTCTTTGGTCTACACCACCGGCAAGCCACGACCAAAACTGGAAGGTGATGTTGAGTCGCGGCAATTGCGGCTGGCAGATTTAGGGCCGTTAATTGGCGTTGATTCCGGGAAAGGAGCTGAAAAGTCGAAACGGTCTGAACAGAAGAAGGGTGAAAAAAGCGTTCAGCCTGCGGGCAAAGTGCTGCCTTATGACCGCTTCGAAACCGATAAATGGGACGTCATGGATGCCGATGTTCGCTTCAAAGGGCGGCGCATTGAGCATGGCAGTAGCCTGCCGATTAGCGATCTTTCTACTCATATCATCCTCAAAAATGCTGACCTGCGCCTGCAACCGCTGAAATTTGGCATGGCAGGCGGCAGCATTGCGGCGAATATTCATCTGGAAGGTGATAAAAAACCGATGCAGGGGCGGGCAGATATTCAGGCTCGTCGGCTGAAACTGAAAGAACTGATGCCCGATGTAGAACTGATGCAGAAGACGCTGGGGGAAATGAACGGTGACGCGGAACTACGCGGTAGCGGTAACTCGGTGGCGGCGCTTTTAGGCAACAGTAACGGCAACCTGAAACTGCTGATGAATGACGGGCTGGTGAGCCGCAACCTGATGGAGATTGTTGGGCTGAATGTCGGCAACTACATTGTCGGTGCGATATTTGGTGACGATGAGGTGCGGGTGAACTGCGCGGCGGCGAATCTTGATATTGCCAACGGCGTGGCGCGCCCGCAGATCTTTGCTTTCGATACGGAGAACGCGTTGATTAACGTTACCGGCACGGCAAGTTTTGCTTCGGAACAGCTGGATTTGACTGTTGATCCGGAGAGTAAAGGTATTCGGATTATCACACTGCGTTCGCCGCTGTATGTGCGTGGGACGTTTAAAAATCCGCAGGCTGGGGTGAAAGCCGGGCCGTTGATTGCCCGTGGTGCTGTTGCTGCGGCACTGGCAACGCTGGTAACACCGGCGGCGGCGTTACTGGCGCTGATCTCACCTTCCGAAGGGGAGGCTAATCAGTGTCGGACGATTTTGTCGCAGATGAAGAAGTGATGATAATTGCCGATGTCTGACATCCGGCAATTAAACAGATTTAGAGTGTTGGCAAAGTGTGCTTTGTTCATGCCGGATGCGGCGTGAACGCCTCCGGCTTACAAATTCTTGCGAATTCAATATATTGTATGGAAATTCAGGCCTGATAAGCGTAGCGCATCAGGCTTTTCACTCTTATTACAACGACTGATGTCGCGTCTCATGGGTCAGCAGCAGGGCGATTAACGTCAAGCCAGCCATCGCCGCCAGATATAACCCCACCGCACCTAACCCGTAGTTAGTCTGCAACCAGGCTGCGATATACGGCGCAACGGAAGCCCGAGAATCGACGCTACGTTGTAAGAGAACGATGCTCCGGTGTAACGCACTTCTGTCGGGAACAGCTCTGGTAACAGCGCGCCCATCGGCCCGAAGGTCAGCCCCATCAGACTTAACCCCAGCAGCAGGAAGCAAAACCAGAATCGGGTTGCCAGAACCGAGCAGCGGGTTAAAGGCGAACAGCGCGAACAGGATGATCAGCGTGGTGATAATTACCATGCTTTTACGGCGACCAAAGGCATCAGCCAGTAATCCGGCGACTGGCACCATCACGCCAAAACCAATAACTGCCATCATCAGCATCCACAACACTTCGTTACGCGGCAGGCCAAGCCCAACTGGCGCAGCGGCGGTACTAAAGGTCATGGAGTAGACCGTCATGATGTAAAATAGCGTATAGGTTGCCAGCATGATGAAGGTACCGAGCACCGTGACGCGAACATGTTTGGTCAGCAGCGTACCCAGCGGGATCTTCACCTGTTTTTTCGCTTTAGCGACTTTCTCAAACACCGGCGACTCATGCAGCGACACGCGAACATACAGGCCGATAATGACCAGCACCGCTGAGAAGATAAATGGCACACGCCAGCCCCAGCTCATAAACTGCTCGTCGGTCAGTAGCCAGGAAAGCAGCAAGAAAGTGCCGTTGGCAAAGAAGAAGCCAATCGGTGCGCCCAGCTGTGGGAAGGAGCCATACAGAGCACGTTTGCGCGGTGGGGCGTTTTCAGTCGCCAGCAG
>ENA-OQDE01000983-OQDE01000983.1-human-gut-metagenome-genome-assembly--contig:-NODE-983-length-13072-cov-5.917574_pt1 | contig 13072 bp, 21 predicted proteins | sample MGYA00242768_ERZ504595 | MGnify/ENA primary metagenome ERZ504595 (study PRJEB26092, sample SAMD00036307) | human gut metagenome | host: Homo sapiens | study: EMG produced TPA metagenomics assembly of...
CTAACAACCTCTATATTCCACCGAAATAAAAAGTCCGGCTATCTTTAATATTCTTCAAAGATAAAGCCATCTTCCCGTTTCGTACAAATTTTCATCCTACTTTTAAGGGTAATATCCACATTTTCAGTTTTAGAGTATATAATGTGCTCATGATTTTATACTAAGAGAAAGAAATTCTGTTCATGATTCCTGTAACAAGAGTAACAAATGTAAATCTAACTCATTATCAACACGCTAATTATTTCTGTGTAAGTTCTGAGATCAACACTGAATTTATTATGTAAATTTACTAAAATGTTTGCATGAAAGGTTTAGCTCCACACACGCTGCAAGTTTTTGAAGCTGTTTCTAAGTTGGACTGCATCAAATCCTATCTCTTGGTAGGTGGCACTGCCTTGTCATTGCAAATGGGAACTCGGCAAAGTGAAGACTTGGACTTTATGAAATGGCGTACCTCTAAAACAGAGAAAATGGAAGTGGCATGGTATCAGATAGAGAAACAATAGTGAAACAACAGCTATATATTAGGAGTAAATCAACCAAGAGCAACAGATTTATATCTGGAGGATCTGCAAACAAAAAAGGCTGTATTCCGTTAGGAATCAGCCTTTTAGTTTGTGGACCAGCTGGGCTTGAACCAGGGACCTCCAGATTATGAGGCTCTAAATTTCATCCTATTAAATTGCAATATGTCAACGTATTAATAATCTCATTGGAAGTTTATCAGTCAACAATTAATCAACAGCTAAACCTACGGTACAAAGTTAAATATTAGTTTCCTATATTCCAAAGAATTGGATTGTTAGTATGTAACATTCGTAGTGCTTATATAAAAAAGAACAGCATAAGAGTTTCCTCAAATGCTGCTCTTTCTACTTTAGTAGAGTATGTTGTCAATGATTATAGTCTAAATGATAATCACCATCTCTAAAATTCAACTCTTTAGTTCCATAGTTCCAATAGAAATATCCATGCCAGTCTGGGAGCATTAATATCTTACCAGTAGCAGCATATAGTATAGCTTGATTATAATTCATTGTTTTAAAATTACTATCTTTGCTGCCAGAGTAGCTATCCTCATCTCGTAAGAGAATTAAGAGCTACTTCATGGCAGATTAGTTATCTAATAACCCTTAATTGGAGGACAGGTTATGAGATTACCACAAAGATAAGTTTATGGTGGGTTGTTCACAGCAACTCACCTTTTATTTTATATAAAGGTACTAATAATTAGTCAGTTACCCTAACGGTTGATGTTAAAAATTATTATCTATTTCTAGGTTGTCATCTACTCCAAACAGTTCACGTATTTCTTGTTCTGTCATAGTAGAATTTGACCCTTCTATTAGAGTAAAATCGTCCCATATAATCTCATCAGTAATTTCAGTATAATCCTCACTCATTTCCATAAGTCATTCCTCCTGCAATGGGTGTAACCACAACAAAACCATATTTATTAAAAATATTCAAGAATCTCTGCTTGTCTTTCACTAAATGATTATAAATCATCTTTGGTACATCATTGGGTCATGGTAAATCGGAGGGGATAACTTAAACGTGTTATTCATAATGTCTTCCAAGTCTGCCAAATCTTTATAATTAGGAACTCCTGCACGCCCTTTCATCATATTTGCAGAGATAAATGGCTGTAAGTTTGAACTAAATTCAGAGGGGTTAGTTAGGTATTTATATGTACCCACTACTTGTTCATCTGACATTCTAGGGAACTCTTTCTTTATTGAACTATAAAAGTCCTTGAACTCTCTAATATTCTCTCTATCAAATAGGGCTTGTAATCTTTTACCTGTTCCATGTTGTTCTCTAAAATATTGGGCATTCATATTAGGATTGTTAAGAACCTCAATATAGTTCTCAAGTCCATGTTTAATTTCATGTCCTACTGTTGGAACAGGGTCTTGTCTTACTATATCTGTTTTCATATTTTTATAAGTGGGATTTGATAAAAACTTTATTAAGGGTTGTGTAGACGATTGGTAAGTAATCGGTTTCTCCTATTAATTGTAGAGATAAGAAATCCAATAGCAGTTGCAGGTTGATTATTTATTTGATTTTGTATAAACACTGCATCACCAACTCTGTTTATAAGAGTTCCTATGTTGTATTTATTATCCATATTAATTCATTTAAAGTCTTTATTAACACATCTCTCTTGCCCACCATAAAAAGGCTCTAATTTCTTCATTTTTGATATTCTCATAGAATTTGTCTGGGTCTTTCCAGTATTCTTCTTTAGATAAGTTAAATTTATCTAGCACTTCTTCTATTCTTCTTACCCAATCTTCCGCTGTGATTGTCATAATTATTTGATTTTATTGTTTATAGTAAGAATAAACAGCATAAGAGTTTCCTCAAATGCTGTTTATTAATCTGCCCTAATTGGTATGGATTATTATTTCCGTTTATAAATTACTATATCACTATGTCCATTGTCATTGAGGTATAGCTCCTCTTTTGTTATCTTAACGACTGTGTAAATGGTATTCTCTTCTCCCCAATTAGTTGTTGTATAGTAAGTAACAAACATATATCTGTTAGGGAAGTATTCAAACGTACCACTTTGAGTATAATCTTCACTCTGCTCCGTATAAGTGTTATCCTTGTTAAAGGTAAGGATTTCTCCCTCTACTTCCCCTGTTCCCTCCCAAGTACCTATTAACAACTCTAAAGTGTTATCAACAGGAAGCGAAAGCTCATTATCATCATCATCGCTACAAGCTGTAAAGTTTACAGTTAACATGACCATTAATAAGGTCATTCCAATTAATCTAAATGTTCTCATTTTGAATTTAAATATTTATTGTAAGTAAAAATATATTCTGTAATTTGCTTAAACACATCACCTGCCATCAATCCACCACTTGCAGGTAGTCCATCTTTATGAATAGAAACAATGATAGAATATTGGGGAGCATTGGCAGGGAAGTAACCACAGAACTCTACAATATAGCTTCCATCTTCAAACTGTACTGTTCCTGTCTCACCTGCAATTTGTACCTTATCAGACTTGGCAGGTTGTCCTAAGCCATCAGTTACCACATATTCCAATGCCTGTTTCAGACTGTCAATGTTGGCTTGACTTGCTATCTGTGGATTGATAACTGTTGTACTGTCTTTGTAAAGTTGAGGTTGTACCATCTTTCCACTATTAGCAATAGCATTATAAAAGGTTAGCATTTGTATAGGGGTAATAGTTTGATTATATCCAATGCAGAACCATGCAAAGGCTGTATCACTCCAACCGCTATCTTTAGGAGTAACAAAGTATGCAGGTTTCAGATTAGCTATTCCTGCGATGCTGTCTGGTTTACCATAACTCATATTATTCAACAGATTGAAGTATGCTTGTGCGTTGTTACCAAATGCTTTCTCCATTGTTTTATAAACAGCAATGTTTGAACTTGAAGCTAAACCTTGCTTGATAGAGATTTCACCATATCCACCTCTATGCCAATTATGGTCTTTCAGTTCTCTGTCTTGTATAGAATAGCTTCCATTGCCCACATCTACCGTATCAGCTAATTTGACTTTACCTGTTTCCAATGCTGCCAATATGGATATGGGGTGTATCAGTGCTGATTCGTATGCTTGGGAGAAGTTCTCACAAGTTGGTAGTTAGCACTGTCTGTGCTTTCAAGTCCAACCATAGCCTTTATATGCCCTGTCTGGACTTCCATAATGATAGTTTGTCCAGATAAGGCATTGAGTTCAGATAGTTTATTCTCTAGGATAGAGGTTACTTTAACTTGCAAAGTGCTATCTATGGTGGACATTAGTTCTATAGTTTCCTGTTTGGACTGGCAAGAAGCTAACCCAATAAATGCTATTATTGTTAGGATAGTATGTCGCATGATAAAAGATTAATCAATGGGTAATTTATGCTTTAAAGATTTACACAAATCTCTATATTTCTTTTCAAACTCTCGTTCTTCGATGGTGTTGCCATTCTCATCATAGAAAGTTCTATTAAAGTTAGCTCCTGTTGTTGTAGTTTCAATGGCAATTGCTCCGTTAGAATGTAATGCTATAGCTTTTACTGGTGCTCCATTTTCAACAACCATATAGCAACTCTCATCAGAACCATAGACTGTCCCATTAAAAGGTTCATCTTGATAATAAATATATTGTTTGGAGTTGACTTCTTTTACATTTACGTCTGGAGTATAAACTTTACTACTGCAAGAAGTTTGCCCTACACATAATGCAACCAATATGAGGTTGCTAATAATCTAAATGTTTTCATCTTTTCTATTTTAGTTTGATAATCCCAAGTCTTAATGCTTCTTCTGCATCAAAATATTTGCACGATAAAGTCCGTTCATTATAATTCCCATATAACATTGCTATTGCATAATGTATTCCACAATATAATTCAAAATATGTCTGAAAATCTTTTGTACATGGAACTTCTGTGTATGATTCTTTATTTGAGTACTTTTGTATCAAGTCAAAATCTACGCAATCAAGTGTTGGGAAATATTGTATTCCTTTTATTAGATATTCTCCTTGTTGATGTGGTATATTTATATAGGTATTTTGAGATGTAAAAGATTCAAATATTAAAACTCCACCATCTCCATATATGGGAGGATTCGCATATTTAAAACAATTACAAAGCTCTTTGAAGTCTTGAGAACATAGATAATCATATTCATTCTGTTTTAATGTTTTATGCGAACAAGTAAGTATGCAGTTATAGAAAAACCTTACTTTTTCCCATTCTTTAAGAGCTTGGTCAATTTTTATTTCTTCCTTCGTAATAGTTCCTCTGCAAGTATATTCTATATAAGCAGTAGCAAATGGGTTATATTTCCCCAAAATAGTCGATGGCATATATAACCTACATTGAGTATCAAAAAATAATGGATGATTTAAGCTCATTCTTCTAATTAAATCCATAATCTAAATAATAGAACCTTACCTGTTCCCTATGGATAAGCTGTTAATAAATCAAGCATTGAGGAACATATAATCTAGTTTGATTACCAATGCTATAACGGATGCAAATATAATAATATTATTATGAATAAAAGAAATATAAAAGGAATAAAACTATATAAAGGTTTTATATTTAGTCATTTAGATAAGTAATAAAATATTTCACCTTATAAATATAACAGCTCAAATTATTATCATTTGTTTTGATTTATGGACTTTATGTCAGTATATTGTTGGATATTTAAAAGGTGCTACCTGTGGCTTAACTAATAAGAGCTGAGATAGTTATAAACTCTGTAAACTTATGGAATTGACTTACTTCTATAAGGCTGAAATGCCAAACTGCCAAGACTGGACTTTAGATGTGTCTAAGCTCAATATTTCATTGATTTGGGACAGAACCATTCAGACCACTATAAAGATGTATCTTAATAATCCTGTCCCAATTCATTAGAAGCTCAAACAGTCATAAGTCTGTAAGATTTCTTCCTGCCTTAACCCCAAGTATCTTTTAGTAATGGCAACAGAACTATGGTTGAACAGTTCCATCAGCTTTACTAAAGCAAGTTCAGCATTATCGCTGTTCATGTTATAGACCTGTCTGCCAAATGTCTTTCTAAGAGAATGGCAGCTAAAGTTCTTAATCTTTAACCTGTACTTCTTCTTCACCTCTTTAAGAATGATGTTAATTCGTTGGACCGTGAAGATAGTGCCTTTCTGACTTATAAGAATTGGTGCATTGATTCCAACAGGATTTATATGCCCGTAGCACTCTTTAATATGCTGCTGTAATTGGGGGTTCAGTCTGATAGTTCTTACTTTGCCTGTCTTCTTCTCAATTACTGTAAACTCGTCAGTACCTAATATCTGCTTCCATCTTAGAGATAGAATATCAGATATTCTTAATCCTGTGAAGCATCCCAAACTAATAAGGAGTGAGATTTTATAATTCTCGTCTTTGGCTAACTTCCTTATGAGGTTCATTGCATCAGACCAAACAAGATAGTCTGCGGTTGTGCTTGAATATTTAAGTGACATAATGTTCTGTTTTATAATGAAACGAATAGAAGTGAATATTAATTTTGAGTTGGATTTACTAACTCATTGATTACTAAAGGAACATTCACTAATAGCAGAAGTGAATATGATAAGGACACCCAACTTGGAAATTGAGTGCCCTTTACCTTTATTATAATTCTCCCTCGTCAGCAAAGCTGTAATATCCTGCATCAGTAAGTATGAGGTGGTCTAAAACTGTAATTCTCATAAGTCTTGCAGCTTCTTTGACCTGCTTAGTAATCTCCATATCCTGCCTACTTGGTTTCAGATTACCACTTGGATGATTATGCGCAAGGATAATGGCTACTGAATTGGTGAGCAATGCGGCTTGTAGAATCACTCTTATATCAGCACAAGTTTCAGTAATTCCACCCTCTGAAATGAGCGTGTAACCTAAGACTTGCTTGGCTTGGTTTAAGAACAAGACTTTGAAATATTCTTTGTAACAGATTGTACCTTTCTTATATGTAGGAAGCAAGTATTTATAAGCGTCTTCCGAACTATATATTTTACTCCGGCTCGTTGAAGTGGATTTGTAAGTGAGTTCCACTTCTCCAATAGTATAATTCATGTCTAATATTTTACTATTCATTCTATCAATATTAATGTGGTGGTGGAAGAAAAATTGGACAGTTAAAATGGTCTGTCGCCATATTCATAAACAAGAATTGAATTGCATACTCTATCATAGAATGAGAACCCACAGCAAGTATGGAAGTAGCTTTCATAAACTGCTGCATATTCACCATGCAGCCTGCTGTTCCTATCCAAAAATGAATCAAACTTGTGCAGCCAATATTTAAGTGCTTGCAAGCGTTTGATATATTGCAGATTATTCTCACAGTAACATAATTTCTCTTGTAAAGAAGTGATATGATTGATAGCATTTTCAATTTTAGATTTATCCATAATGTATAATATTTAATAGGTTGGTAGAAATAAAGAAAGGACACCTAACTTAATAGATGTCCTTTTAATTAATGGTATATGATAATGTAGTTACTTCTTGGAATAGTGATATTTCATGGAGAATATATAAACCTCTATCATATCATTATGCACAGAATAAATAAGTCTATGCTCTGAATTAATTCGTCTTGACCATTTACCTGCCAATTCATATTTGAGAGGTTCGGGCTTGCCTATTCCACTGTAAGGATGTTCCAATATATCAGCAAGCAGTTTCTTTATGCGCTTAGCTATATTGGGGTCATTCTTCTTCCAATAGTTCCAATGCTCTTGTGCAACAGGAGTAAATATCAGTTTCATAGTTCATCCAAATTTACTTCTATTCCTCTGCCTGCCTTTAAGTCTTCTTCTCCTTTACGAATATCATTCATGGTCTGTTCAGAGGACATAATATATTCAGTTTCCTTTAAAGAATTGTATTCTTCCAAAGAAATCATTACTACTCCTGTGCCATTGCCACGATTGATAACCACTGTGTCGCAATCGTCAATAACTGAGTCAATATAACCTTTAAGGTTGGCTCTTAAATCTGTGTAATTGGCTGTTCTCATAAGTTCTCCTTTCTATAACGCAAAGGTATGTACTTATTTGCGTACTTGCAAATATAAATAGTTAATTATTAAACATAAAGAAAGGACAACTAACCTAATAGCTGCCCTTTCCTCTCTCAATCAATAAAGCCCATTTAATCAATGAACCATTTGTAACGCTCATCCCCATGTAAAGCCGCATTGATTCCAACTGCCATTTCAGTGGCATTCAAAGAACGGTCTAAGAACGAATCAATATAGCTTGACTTGTTAGCTCCTGTAAGCAAGTTATAGAACTTCCACATATTAAGCTCACTTCCAAAGCTGCCAAAATTATCATCGTGAATGTATGCTTTGGCTACGCTGTTAATCTGCGTATCAGTGAGCAACATTCTTGGCAATGCCTTTTGATAGCCTGTTGGCAAGCATTGGTAAAGTCGCATCTTGCCTATAATCTGTGCGAATTGGTGTTCACTCATGGAAGTGTTGCCTAATTGCTGCATCAGATAAAGATGCTTGGCAGGATTGTAGTTATTGAACAGTTCCAATGCTGCACGATAGAGTTCACTTGTACTGCTCACTCTTAAATCGTCCTTGTAGCCATCTGTAAAGATGCACATATTGCAACAGACTTGGTTCTTGAAGCCAATAGCCAATCTGAACAGCTCTGGAACTTTCTTGCTGTACAGGTTCATCTGATTATAAGCCCTCACACCTACGATAGACAAGTTCAGTTTGTTTCCACCCACTGTTTCATAGATGGTAGGAACATCAATGCTGAAAGCTGCCCTCTCATAATAAATGGTCTTATCAGATTCCAACAGTTGGTTGGCTGGCTTATGGATAGCTTCAGGGATTCTGCCTTTGATAATATGGCTCACACGAATATCTGCCTGTTCCACTCTCTCACCACTAAAGAATGATTGGGCTGCATCCTGTATGGTTTCCACAAATGCGGCATGGTTAATGGTAAGTTCGTTGTCCTTAGAGAACACTGGGGTAATGCAGTCATGTTTCAGATGATGCAAGGTTGCTTCCTGTGTGTTGGCTTCAATGAAATGGTTGGCAGGTCTTACAGGTTCATCCATGATGATGGTTGCTTCCTCTGCATATTCACCCAAATTCATTCTCTCACGATTGTTTGCCATAGCTGGCATGATAACTAAATTTCTCATAATGATAAATTGTTTAAATGGTTATTGATTGATTTAACTCTGGAATTGGTAAAGTCCATATCATTTAGGATTGCTCCATAACGATTTTGACTTCACTACAATTCGCTGAATTACATTTAAGCGTATTACAATTAGACTATATTACCATTATGTCTGTATTGTGTATCTCTTTAAGAAGTCCATGAATGATGTGAGGTGAATAGTAAAATTAATAATGGTTGAGGAGGTGGGTGGGTGGCTGCCAATTTTCATTTTACTTTTACTGGGTGAGAGGGGGCTAAAATAGTGGTATGGTATCTCGTACAACATTTTGGGATTTGGGGTTATAAAATCCACTTTTTGCCTTAAATGTTGCACCCAACTTTAAAAATTTAACTTTATGCACTTCTAAAGTCAGAATAAGATAGACTTGGGATTATTCGTACCATCTATTAATATAATAATAAACAGTACGAAAAATCCTGCTTGCCTGTTATTTGGGCTTGAAAGTCATTTTGAGAAAGTCTTTTGGAGGTTGGGGAATCCACTCTTTACGCTGTTGGGCTATATCATTGTCTAATAGTAGTTCCTTTGGAGTAAGTTCAAATCCGTTGGGTATGAATTTCAACAGACCTGCATTATATAAATCCAAATTGTAACTCTCTACATTTTTCTTACCCATTCCCAATTTGTTAGCCAACTTATTAGAAGAAAGCAATATCTTGTTATCTTCTGCTATTAATAGGAGCTTGATATAATAGCCTTTCACTTTAATATCCAAATTCACTTTCATAAAGAGGTAGGACAGTGTTATAAAGTTGGGGCGGTCTATTGGTGGGATGCAGTAAAGACTTCTCATTGTAAATTCAATAAGAGGGTGGTTGATGTCTTCCCTATATCTCTTTCTAACCAACACTGCTTCTATGTCCTTATTGAAATTCTTTAGAGCTGTTTCTTCCTCTCCAGTCCGTTTGGCTAAATCCTTAATTCTCCATCTGACCTTATAATAGTCATTTCTATATAAGGACAGACAGAAGAACCTGTACAAATTGGGTGGATTGAGTTTATCCACTATTGATTTATTAATGGTGGCATAGTCCTGCCTAATGTTACTTGTCCTGCTTTGCAGGTGTCTTTGAGGTATCTTCATATTCATTAGTAGCTGATTGAACATTATTGGTAAACACTAAATCTTTCTTCTCTCGTTCCATCTTATAATAGTAGGCAGTCCCAAAGTGTATCTTGGCTTCCTTTCTATTGTGGAACTTCTTTCCTGTTGGCAAATGGATTATCATATCAATTTAAATATTAATGAGTTAATAAGCCAACTTCTGCAATGATATATAATTGGTAGTAACCTTTCCATTCTTCTTTCTCCTTGTCTTTAGATAGTTATTAAGATTAGCCCATAATCCAATGTGAACTTTGTTATCTTTTACTCCCTGTTTAAGAGCCTTAGCCTTATCTGCTCATAAGTAAATTCTTCCATTTTAGATATTCTGAATAGTTTGTAAGTTTGTCAATCTATGTGTGGAATTATCTGTCTGTGGTACTGTAAAAGTAGTAAATCCACAGGTAGGGAACTAATGATAAGACCACACATTTAAGAATCAGACTTTATGCTATTCAGAATATCTAAGAACTTGGGAAGAGAAAGCCCACCTGTCACATGGGCTTTATTATTGATGGCTTATGCAGCCTGTTCTTCTTTGATTATTCCTTTATTCTTTAGGTATTGAGTGAGCATTTCAGAATAGATAGCGTTCACAGGTTCTGACTTCACTTTATTTATAATCTTAATGCTGCTCTCATTCAATGTCTTTATGGTACTTAGAGTTTCATCCAATCCAATCTTCTTGTTTTCACCATTCGGTGCGTAATTGGCAAGCTGGGTGATTGCATCAATCATGTAGCGATGTCTGATAGTGTCCTTAGAAATCTTCATGTCAGTTAAAGTCTTGATGATTGTATCGCCTACTGTCAAATCATATTCTTCAAGTTGGGTTTCACAAACTCCCTGCATGGCACTGTTCCAGACTTTCAAACTTAGTGTCTTACCAAAATTATAGTATTTGGTGATTACGCTGATGTTTGCTTTCAATTCTAATGCCTTTTGGAACACCTTGCTAAAGAACTCCTGTTGAGTGGCTAATGCTGCGTTACCTGCTTTCTCCAATCCGTTAAAACCACGACTTAACACATTGTTCACTCCTCTGTACTTACCAAACTCTTGTAAAGATGCGAACTCTTTGATTCTCACATTTTCTATAATGAGTTTTGTATCATCCTTGACTATGGCATTGAGGTTGTGCTCGTGGTAGCTTGCCCATTGCCAATATCCGTTTGCTTTATCAACAGGAACGTAAACATTGGGAGTGCCTTTAGGTATGATGTTTCCGTTAAGGTCTTTCAGTTCAATGTCCGCATCGTAAAACAGGGCGGCTTCTGTAATGTAGAGAGGAACTTTATCAAAATGTTCATTGGTTATCAAATCCTTGCCACATTCAAGATTTACTTTACTTACTGCCATGCTATAAACAGATGTAGCGATGATGATTTCCTTTTGCTCTTTGGTGAAGATTACCTGTTCGGCTGTGTTGGTAACTTCATTCCAAACTTCTATTTTAGTAGTTGGAAGTTTCACCTTTTTAAGTGTTTCAAGATATGCAGTTTCAGCCTTGCCTACATTGACCTGTGCGGATTTCTTAATATTGGCTTCTGCATCCTTGTTGGCTTCAAGTACGCTCTTGGCTCTCATCAAATTCTGACGGGCTTCTTCTACTGCTTGCATCTTCATAACTGTTGTTTCATTTACTTTTTCCATCTTTTTATTATTAAGTTGTTGAACTTCGTTTGCATTGGCAACTTCATTATTCACATTCTCAATAGCAATATTTTGTGCCATAGTTTTGTACGCTTGACCTTTACAGCATTAGGTTCTATTTATTGTACATTTAATTTATAACCGTCCAGCCTATGCGCACTTGGCTTTCTGATTACGCTGCAAAGTAGAATCTTTCTGTCCTCGCTATAGGTAATAATTTTAAGCTCTAATTTATTACCCTTAGTTTGGAACTTTGCCGTCTTTCCTTTGGCGGTGCAAATATAGAATGGTATATGGGTAAGGTATGGGTAATAAAAATCCCACTACTTTTATTCCCCTTAGAGAATAGAGTAGCGGGATATTATAAATTAAAGGAATGGATTACATTCTGAATGATGGATAGACACTGTTGATAGTGCTTGGTTCAAAGTCCTTATATTGTTTTAGGAATGCTTTAAGTGTGTCATTCTCTGTTTGTGACCAGCACGATTTAGTGGATAGTTTGGTAAATGCTATCAGTTGGCAAATGAGGTCAGTTTCCTTTTGTGAATATTTAGCACCTTTCTTCCTTTTAAGGATAACTTGGGATTGTGTGTTGAAGAAGTCAAGGAACATCTTTGCAAAAAAAGTGATGAATGGAGAATCCTTGGTAGAGGTGGAAGTTCCCAATCTCCTTTTATGGCTCATTATTCCAATGCTGTTTAAATCGTCCTGTTGCATCATCTTGAGAGTAGCGTCAGCTATGTAATGAATGGCAGTGGGATTGTCTATTATAATGTTGCGTTCTCCATCCACGCATATTTTTAATGTAGTGGATTGAGTAAATATGCTTCCTGTCTTTTCATCAAAACTTTCTACATTATCTATAATAGCTTTGGTGAATTTAAGAAGCTGTTCGTTGGGGGATTCTCCCATGTCTATTCCCTCTATATAATAATGGTAGCTGTAATCATAGATAAACAGCAGAAGCATCCAAAACTTATCTGCATCTAAATCCAATCCTCTTATAAATTGCTGTATTAATTTATGTTTCATATAGTTGGCATAACTGAAATGCTCTGCTATCAGACCTTTGTTATATCTATTGCCAAATGTCCGCAAAGTTTCTGACACATCTATATGAACGAGCTGATTACCCATTTCTTCCCATTCTTCTGTACTCACTTCTGATTTGTTTATCCTTTCATAACCATAATAGTAAGGGCTGTCTGTGTCGTGGTCAAAGTCAGGAATATATAGTTCTTCCAATATGGAGATATATTCTAATAAGTCTTTCTCCTGTTCTATATTGTCTTTCCATTCAAATTTAGTTATGGGATTCATATCTCTTTATATGTTTAAGTTTTGACGAACAAAGTTAAAAAATAATCCCCACCTGCATTGCTACAAGTGAGGAATTATTAGCTTACTTACCAAACACGTACTTCACAACCTTAGTATTAGCCTTGTTCTCATTTACAAAGTCACGTTCAATATAGATGTCTGTCACCTTCATAGAATCATCTATATGGTTAAGTGCTGCATGAACGATGTATTTATCTATGCCTACTTTGTTGAGAGCGATAGTAGCCCATGAGTGA
>ENA-OQDE01000984-OQDE01000984.1-human-gut-metagenome-genome-assembly--contig:-NODE-984-length-13069-cov-3.082677_pt1 | contig 13069 bp, 15 predicted proteins | sample MGYA00242768_ERZ504595 | MGnify/ENA primary metagenome ERZ504595 (study PRJEB26092, sample SAMD00036307) | human gut metagenome | host: Homo sapiens | study: EMG produced TPA metagenomics assembly of...
ACCATGACGACCAACATGAATTGGATTTTGAAGTCGGATATGGTAAAGATACAGTTCGCAAGGAGTTAAATGCAACTCCCGACGAATGATTGCTTATATGACATCGCAGGCATATCCTTTTTCTTCCGTTCCTGTAGTAATCAAGACCGGATGGCATCTGTTCGAAATTGATCTGACATTAAAAAACGGGAACTATTACATCACCTGGTTAATAGACAACGAGCCCAAACATGAACTTCAACTGGAATTTGGGAAAGACATTGCATTCCATATTTTTTGCAGTGTAGAGAATCTTAAATTTATTGGAGACCAACCGGCACAGCAGGAAAATTCCGGATTGTTTGATTTCGTCAGATATACATATCATGACTAAATAAATGAACTTAGCACACATTTCTTAAAATCCCCCCAATTACATACCATGAGAACAACGTTCATTTCACTTTCTCGGATATTCATGAACATTTGTCTCAATGCGCAGGATAGAGCAGTTGATGAGGGTCATGCTCTCTAAATATAAAATAGCCCTCGCTACAAATCTGTAACGGGGGTATTTTTAGAGGAGTCATTTCTCCTCTTGCTAATGTTTTGTTTATGTGCTTTTTATATCTGAATACATCAATCAGATAATCCCTCTCACTCTATCGTCAAATGCAGAAAGCGCAGCTTTCGCTCCTTCGCCCATAGAGATAATAATTTGCTTATAAGGAACCGTAGAAACATCTCCGGCTGCATAGATACCCGTCACATTCGTACGGCAATGTGCATCAATCATGATTTCGCCCGGACGGTTGGTTTCCACTATGTCGCGGAATACACTGCTATTCGCAGAAAGCCCAATTTGTACAAATACACCATCCAACTCAACCAAACGTTCTTCTTCCGTTTTGCGATCTTTGATGCGCAGGGCAGTCAGTTTATCACCATTTCCTATCACTTCCGTAGTCTGTGAACTTACAAACACTTCCACGTTCGGCAATGATTTAAGTCGATCTTGAAGTACACTGTCTGCTTTCAACTCATCCATAAATTCAAAAACAGTGACTTTGGAGCAGATACCAGCCAAGTCAATCGCTGCCTCAATGCCGGAATTTCCTCCACCTACTACTGCTACATGCTTTCCCTTATAAAACGGCCCATCACAATGAGGGCAGAAAGCAACACCACGACCGATATACTCCGCTTCTCCCGGAACATTCAGTTTACGCCAGCTTGCACCAGTTGCAATAATCAGTGCCGGAGCCAGGAATTTCTCCCCAACAGAGGTAGTGATCTGCTTTTGTTTTCCAACCACTTCTACTTTTCTACTTTACGATGCTCCAGCAAATCACCGATAACGACAACAAGTGAGTTTCAGTATAGGCAAGTTCATTTCCTGTCGTTTCCGGAACAGAAATTAGATTTTCAATACCCACCGTTTCTTTTACCTGTCCGCCAACACGCTCGGCCACGATAGCTACACGGAGTCCTTTACGGGCAGAATAAATAGCTGCTGATACTCCTGCAGGTCCTCCACCGGCTACAATCACATCATATTCTTTCACCTCTGCATTCGCTTTGGTTTCGTCAATACCATATTGATCTTCCAACTTGGCAAGCAATTCGCCAAATTCACCACGGCCTACATGAAGCAATTTTCCATCTGCAAAGACAGAGGGTACTCCTTGTATCTTCAGTGCATCTACTTCATCCTGATAAAGCGCACCGTCTACCATTTCATGCGTAATAGCCGGATTCAAAGTAGTCATTGTATTCAGAGCCTGCACTACGTCAGGGCAGTTCGTACAAGTCAACGAAACATAAGTGGTCAGATGTATTGGTCCTTTCAGTGCTTTCACACGATTGCAAACAGCCTCATCGGGAAAGTTCTTTCCTTTGCCGTCCAGATTCAGGATAGCCAAAAGCAATGATGTGAACTCATGTCCGTTAGGAATACCCCGAAATGTGATTCCGATACGGTCGCCATTCTTCAGTAAAGTAAACTTCAATGCGTCTCCCTCATTCACTACACAAGTGATATGATCGGAACAATCCGCTACATCTCCCAGCAGCTCCAATAATTCTGTTTTGTTTTCGTGGCTGGATGATACGGATATATCAAAAGTAAAGTTTGCCTCCAGCCCAGCAAAAATACCCTTTAGTTGTTCTTTTAATGCAGATTCTAACATATCTTTTTTCCTTTCATTTTTTTAAAAGAAAGGCCGGCAGCGTCTCCCGTTACCGGCCTCCCATAATCACCATTATCAAGATCTATCAAATCTTACCTACCAAGTCAATGCTTGGTTTCAGGGTAGACTCACCCTTTTTCCATTTAGCCGGGCAAACTTCTCCGTCATGGGTAGCAACAAACTGTGCAGCTTCCACCTTACGAAGCAATTCACTTGCATCACGACCAATATTGTTATCATTCAGTTCCACCACTTTAATCTTTCCTTCCGGATTGACAACGAATGTACCGCGATAAGCCATACCTTCTTCTTCGATATACACACCCAGTGCACGGCTCAAAGCGCCAGTCGGGTCTGCCAACATCGGGTATTGAATCTTGCGAATGCTTTCAGAAGCATCATGCCAAGCTTTGTGCACAAATGAGAGTCAGTACTTACCGAATAGATTTCTACACCCATCGCCTTGAACTGATCGTACTTTTCAGCCATATCCACCAATTCAGTAGGACATACGAAAGTAAAGTCAGCAGGATAGAAGAAAGAATCGCCCATTTACCTTTCAGGTCATTGTTGGTTACAGTCTTGAAAGCTCCGTTGTGAAAAGCCTGAACGCTGAATTCAGGAAGTTGAGAATTTAAAATTGGTTCCATAATCTTTATTGCTTTTATTGTTATTAATTGATTTGACTTATAACATCAGAAACAACGTTTTGTTTTTGTTTCTGTATGCAAAGATAAAAGGCAGAAAACCCCGCCCTTTGCAAAAAAAGCCCAATCGAATATTTCTATGCGGTGATAGATGAAATTAATAAAAGCATTTTATACCTTTGCATGCATAAACAAAAAAACTGGAAAATATATACGATTATGGAACATCCTCTTGACCAATTCTTATATTGCCCTAAATGTGGTTCCTCTCATTTTGAGATTAACAACGAGAAATCTAAAAATGTGCAGATTGCGGCTTTGTCTATTATTTCAATCCTTCTGCCGCCACAGTAGCACTCATCTTGAATGAGAAAAATGAACTGCTTGTCTGCCGGCGTGCTAAAGAGCCGGCAAAGGGAACTCTCGACCTTCCCGGAGGATTTATCGATATGAACGAGACAGGTGAAGAAGGCGTAGCCCGTGAAGTGCTGGAAGAAACCGGATTGAAGGTAAAAAAAGCTATTTACCAGTTTTCACTTCCCAATATTTATGTCTATTCAGGTTTTCCTGTACACACACTTGATATGTTTTTTCTCTGCACCGTAGAAGACATGAGCCATTTCTCCGCCATGGATGATGTAGCAGATTCTTTCTTCCTACCTCTCTCCGAGATTCATCCGGAAGATTTTGGGTTGGATTCTATCCGTCGCGGACTTAGCTTGTTTCTAGCTCAATGCCGCTAAGATAATCTCATCAGCCTGATAGATTGAGAGTATTTCATCTATAGTTATGTCCCATTTTTAAGATATTCCTCCAAAACATCAGATAAAAAAATAATGATCTGGAGAATAAAATGCATAAAAACATGCAACTGTATGCAAAATCACAGGCTAATACCGTATAAATTCAAGTCGAATATGCATCTTTTTCTATCAAGAAAAGATTCGTTGGTTTAAAACCAAGGAGTTCTTCCCCACCGAGGAACGCTTCCTTTCTCACCGACGAAGCAGCTTTTGCTCGGTGAGGAAGACAAATAAGGGAAAATTAAGACCGTTTTTCTTCTATTTCATCACAAATATCGAAAAGGCAACAAACAACAAAATGCCAGTTTCTAACCACATTTCAGTTTACACAACAAGTGAAAAAGAAGAAAAGCATTACAATTTAATCGACAAACATCTCCTATAACAAAAAGAAAGAATTTCGCACCTACAAATCTCTGCGTTTTTTTATATTTCTCAATCCTCCAGTAATTACGCCTTTTATTCTCGTTTAAATATTCCTTTTCTTAAGATGGGCCATTTTTCAGTAGCCAATTGATGTATTTGTAAAATAGAAGTTCATCTCAACCAAATAGATCAAAGTAATTTATCACATAATCTTAAACAATTATATTACTATAAATGAACAAAATACAACATATTGTGTTATCTTTGTAACCACCATTAATTTAATGGCCATTAATTAACTGCCATTAAGATAGCAATAATATGAAGTTCTACGACCGAAAGAAAGAAATGGCGATACTGTATGCAGCTAAAAAGCAATCACAAACGAGCGCTTGCTTTACTGTAATGACCGGACGCCGACGAATCGGAAAAACAGCTCTACTCTTAGAGTCTGTCAAAGACACCCGATTCGTATATATATTTGTAGCAAGAAAGAGTGAAGTCCTGCTTTGCGCACAATATCAACCTGTCATTCAGGAAACGCTTGGCATTCGTATCTATGGAGAAATCAGAGAGTTCGCACAGCTCTTTGAACTGCTGATGCAACATTCCCAAAAGGAAAATTTCACATTAATCATTGACGAATTTCAAGAATTTCTCTATATCAATCCGTCTATCGTCAATGACATACAACGTATTTGGGACCAATATCACGCGACTTCCAAAATCAATTTCATTGTATGCGGTTCCGTTTATTCAATGATGAAAAGAATATTCGAAGACCGCAAGGAGCCACTATACGGACGCCTTACCGCCCGAATTGCCCTGCATCCATTCACCACCACCGTTATCAAAGAGATTCTAGCAGACCATGCCCCCCAATTCACATCGGAAGATTTGCTTTGCTTGTATTTGCTGACAGGTGGAGTAGCCAAATACATCACCCTATTGATGGAAGCGAAAGCATTTAATAAAACTGCCATGATAAATTATGCGCTTTCCGAAGGCTCACCATTTCTGACAGAAGGCAAAGACATGTTGATTTCCGAGTTCGGGAAAGACTATGCCAATTATTTTTCTATCCTATCTCTCATTGCAGAAGGAAAAACAACACAACGAGAGATTGATTCCATCATCAATAAAAACACCGGTTCCTATTTAGCCAACCTTGAGGATGAATATTCATTAATCAAAAAAGTGAAACCGATGTTCGCTAAACCTAATAGTCGTGCTACCCGTTATTGCCTGCAAGACAATTTTCTACGATTCTGGTTTCGCTTTATTTTCTCAAACAACGCAGTACTAGAAATGGGGAAAAACCATTTACTGATAGAATATGTAGAAAAGAACTATGAACAATACAGCGGCCTATTGTTAGAAAAATATTTCCGTGAACTTATCGCTGAAGAAGAGGAAGTTACCGACGTAGGTAACTATTGGGACAAAAACGGAGAAAATGAAATAGACCTGATCGCCCTCAACCGGTTTAACAAAACAGCACTTATCGGAGAAGTAAAAAGAAATCCGAGAAAAATAAGTATCCCGGCATTGGAAAAGAAAGGAGAAACTTTACATAAAGAATTAAATGATTATAAAATAACTTTCAAAGGATTCTCATTGAAAGATATGTAGTACTTTTGCATAAACACCCGATTATGAAAAAAGAAATTACTAGACTCATTTGTGCCGCCATCTGCTGCACGCCCATTATAGGATTTGCCCAGACAGGTGATAAGTTCACTTCGACTGACAACCTTTATAAAGAAGGGAAAGAACTTTTCCAGGAAAAGAATTATGCAGCTGCTCTGCCGGCATTGAAAGCATTTGTAAAACAAAAGCCTGCAGCCAGCCTTCTTCAGGACGCAGAGTATATGCTAGTCAGTTCGGCTTACGAACTAAAAGACAAAAACCGCATCGAACTCCTCCGCAAATATCTCGACCGTTATCCTGATACTCCATACGCTAACCGCATTTATGCGCTGTTAGCCTCCTGCTATTCTACGAAGGAAAATATGATGAACACTGGCACTCTTCAACTCTGCCGACCTCGATTTGTTAGGTAATGAAGAACGGGACGACTGCACCTATCAACTGGCTACCTGTTATCTGAAAACCGATAACCTACGAGAAGCAGCCATCTGGTTTGAAACTTTGCGTGCCAACAGCCCCAAATACGCCAAAGATTGTGATTACTATCTTTCCTACATCCGCTATACACAAAAACGCTATAGTGAAGCATTGAAAGGTTTCCTTCCCTTACAGGACGACTCGAAGTACAAAGCACTCGTCCCTTATTACATAGCCGAAATTTATGTGCAGCTTAAAAACTACGATAAAGCACAGATTGTAGCCCAAAACTATCTGTCAGCCTATCCGAATAATGAATACGCAGCAGAAATGTACCGTATTCAGGGAGATGTCTATTACCATTTCGGACAATATCACCAAGCCGTAGAAGCATTCAACAATTACTTGAATAAGGATCACTCGGCTCCCCGCCGGGATGCCCTTTATATGCTAGGACTCTCCTACTACCAAACAAAAGTCTACTCCAAAGCAGCCGAAACATTAGGTAAGGTGACAACTGACAACGATGCCCTTACCCAAAATGCATATCTCCACATGGGACTCTCTTATCTGCAACTGGCAGAGAAAAACAAAGCACGCATGGCTTTTGAACAGGCAGCCGCTCCAATGCTAATATGCAAATCAAGGAACAGGCAGCTTACAATTACGCTCTTTGCCTGCACGAGACTTCTTTCTCCGCTTTCGGTGAATCAGTTACTGCCTTCGAGAAATTCCTGAATGAATTTCCGACTTCTCCTTATGCTGAAAAAGTCAGCAGCTACCTGGTAGAAGTTTACATGAATACACGTAGCTACGATGCAGCTTTGAAATCAATCGACCGGATTGCCAAACCAAGCGCGCAAATATTGGAAGCCAAACAGAAGATACTGTTCCAATTGGGAACTCAATCTTTCGCTAACGCCGACTTCGAACAAGCTCTGAAATATCTGAACCAATCCATTGCCATCGGACAATACAATCGTCAGACCAAGGCAGACGCTTACTATTGGTGTGGAGAATCCTATTACCGTCTAAACCGAATGGTAGAAGCTGCGCGTGATTTTAATGCTTATCTGCAACTCACCACCCAACCCAATAACGAAATGTATGCGCTTGCCAATTATAACTTAGGGTATATCGCTTTCCACCGGAAAGACTATACGCAAGCAAGCAATTATTTCCAAAAATACGTTCAACTGGAGAAAGGTGAAAATGCAACCGCACTTGCCGATGCATACAATCGTATTGGTGACTGCCACCTGCATGTACGTAACTTTGAAGAAGCCAAACAGTATTATTCACAAGCCGAGCAGATGAATACTTCTTCCGGAGACTATTCTTTCTATCAGCTGGCTCTTGTATCCGGTCTGCAGAAAGACTATACCGGTAAGATTACCTTGCTGAACCGTCTGGTAGGAAAGTACCCTGCTTCTCCTTATGCCGTAAACGCTATTTACGAGAAAGGACGTTCCTATGTTTTGATGGACAACAACAATCAAGCCATTACCTCTTTCAAAGAATTGCTTACTAAATATCCTGAAAGCCCGGTCAGCCGGAAAGCTGCCGCCGAAATCGGATTATTATATTACCAAAAAGGAGATTACAACCAAGCAATCGAAGCCTACAAACAGGTTATTGAAAAATATCCGGGTAGTGAAGAAGCACGCCTTGCCATGCGTGATTTGAAATCTATTTATGTAGACCTCAACCGTATCGACGAATTTGCTGCTTTAGCAAATGCCATGCCGGGACACATCCGTTTCGATGCTAACGAACAAGACTCGCTTACGTATGCCGCCGCAGAAAAGATTTATGCACGAGGCAGAATGGAAGAAGCCAAAACAAGCCTCAACAAATACCTGCAAACTTTCCCGGAAGGAGCCTTCAGCCTGAACGCACATTATTATCTCTGCCTGATCGGAAACGAGCAGAAGAATTATGATATGATTCTTCTCCATTCCGGTAAGTTGTTGGAATATCCAAACAATCCGTTTGCAGAAGAAGCACTGATCTTGCGTGCTGAAGTGCAATTCAACCAGCAAAATATGGCTGAAGCATTGGCTAGCTACAAAATGCTGAAAGAAAAAGCAACCAACGTAGAGCGTCGCCAACTTGCTGAAACGGGTATTCTGCGTTGTGCCTTCCTATTGCGAGATGACATAGAAACCATCCATGCAGCTACCGACTTGCTTGCAGAGGCCAAACTTAGTCCGGAGCTAAGAAATGAAGCTCTTTATTACCGTGCTAAAGCCTACACCAAGCAAAAGGCTGACAAGAAAGCAATGGAAGACTATCGTGAACTGGCCAAAGACACACGTAACTCTTACGGTGCCGAAGCTAAATATCAGGTTGCACAATCCCTCTACGACGCAAAAGAATATGCCGCTGCAGAGAAAGAGTTGCTCAACTATATAGAACAGAGTACGCCACATGCTTATTGGCTAGCGCGCAGTTTTATCCTTCTATCCGACGTCTATCATGCTACGGGTAAAGATCTGGACGCACGCCAATATCTGCTAAGTCTGCAACAAAATTATCAAGGGAATGACGATATTGAAAGCATGATTGAAAGCAGACTTAGTAAATTGAAAGTTGAGAATTGAGAATAAAAAAATAGAAAAGTATGAAACGATCTCATTATATAATAGGAGGACTCGCATTGGCAATCTCAATGCCATCCTGCCTTCAAGCCCAAACCACCCAACCGAAGGATACAACAATGACCCGCACGGTCGTTGTGGAACAAGAATATAACCCGGACATTATGGATGCTTCGAAAGTGAACGTCCTGCCTAAAGTAGAAGAACCGACAGTGAGCAAGAAAGAAGTAGAGTATGCTACAACATTCTTTCCGGCCACTTCCGTTCCGGCAGGCCTGATGCGCCCCTATACCGGAAAAGAAGTTCAACCCGGCACTACCCCGGGATATGTACGTGCCGGATATGGTAATTATGGCAATTTGGATGTTCTTGCCAATTATCTATTCCGTCTGTCGCAGAAAGACAAATTGAATGTACGTTTCCAAATGGATGGAATGGATGGTAAACTAACGCTTCCTTTCACAGACTCCGAAAAATGGAATGCATTTTATTATCGCACACGCGCTAATGTGGATTACACGCATCAATTTGATAAGTTGGATTTAAATATTGCCGGAAATTTCGGATTGAGCAACTTCAACTTCCAACCGGAAAGTGTAAACAGCAAGCAGAAATTCACATCCGGTGACTTCCATGCGGGCATTCATTTCACTGATGAGACTGCACCACTGCGTTTCAACGCAGAAACAAATCTGTTGATGTATGAACGTCAGCATAACATGTTCAATGAATCTGAAGCCAATACAGGTATCAAGGAAACAATCATACGTACAAAGGCGATGTCACGGGAGCTATCGGCGACCAACAATTAATAACTATCGCTTTGGAAATGAACAATCTTCTCTACAACGGATATACAAAGAATGTTTCCACCGGAGATGAATACTTCAAAAACTACACAACGCTTCTTTTAAATCCATATTACGAACTGGATAATGATGACTGGAAACTGCATATCGGAGCCAATGTAGATTTATCTTTCGGATTTGACAAGTCTTTCCGTATCTCACCCGATATCACTGCACAGTATATTTTTCTGATAGCTACATTGTTTATGCAAAAGCAACCGGCGGTAAGCAATTGAATGATTTCCGCAGATTAGAAGTATCTGTCCTTACGGTGAACTGCCGGAGGCAAATACCACTGCCACTTTGGGATACGTACAACGTCCTTATGATACTTACGAGCAAATCAACGGTAGTATCGGATTCAAAGCAAGCCCTTATCCGGGACTTTGGTTCAACGTGTTCGGTGGTTATCAAAATCTAAAGAACGACTTATCTTATTTAGGTTTTGACCCAAGTAATATTCATTCAGGTTCTTATCTTTCTTTTGCACAGGATAATACAGAAAATCTCTACCTTGGCGGTGAAATCAGTTACGATTACAAAGATATCCTCGGAATATCAGCTAAATATACTTACCGTAATTGGGACAGCAAAACAGAGGAATATCTGTTGGCTGTGAAACCAGTCAGTGAAATGTCTTTCAATGTACGTATCATCCGATCTCTGCTCTTAACATAAATCTAGTTATGATTACATCAACCGGAAAGAAGTGAAAGAGTATGCAAAAATGACCGCAATTAATGATTTGCATATCGGAGCCAGCTATAATGTATTCAAAGGAGTATCTGTTTATGCGCAAGTACATAACCTGCTGAACAAGAAATATCAATATTATTTAGGTTATCCTACGGAAGGATTCAATTTCTTAGGAGGATTGAGTTTCCGATTCTAAATTAATGAAAGGGGCGTTTCCATTTCCGGATAACGCCCCTTCTCAAAAACTTAAACTTCAATTATTTTGTTGTCTTCACTACAAATCCGCCATCAATAGATTTATAAACCTTGTATTTCTTCTGCCGACAGACCTGTTATCTGTGAAATAGTATTAATAGGAATATTCAAAGCCTTCATATTACGTGCTGTTTCTCTTTTTTCTTCCGCACGGCCTTCCGCACGGCCTTCTGCACGTTCTGTCAATATATTATCTTTCAATATTACAATATTATCCAAATGACGATAATATGCTTCAAGTTCAGTTTTCGTCATTTTATCGAGTTTCAATCGTTCACGGGCCTCCGTCAAACCGGGAGCAGTAGCACTATCTGGTATATCACCTGTATTCAGATAACAAATCCATTCTTCCAACGGACTCTTGGCAACCTGATTAAAGTCATTCACCTTTAATATATAATATTCAGGATAAAGCTGACTGACAGCATCGACCTTAAACGTCTGTTTCTGAAATGGAGTCAACTCCAGCACATCATTCTGATGAATCCCTCTGAACTCCGTTTTACCATGATATACTATATCCTTTCCATTGCCTAATGAAAAATAGACAATATTGACGCTATACACTTTACGTACTTTATCATAACCTTCTCCACGATTGATGTACTCGGTCACCAATTTAGAAGTACCAAACAACATACGTTGGAAATACGCATACTCATTGTTATTCTGAACTTCAATCAGAATAAGTTCTCCTTTAGAGTTCTCCGCAAGCATATCAACACGATTATACTTATCAAACTCATCTTCTTGATTTCCTTCACTTTCCAACAGTTTCTGAATGACAATCTTTTCATTGAGAAGAGTAGTCAAAAAGCCTTCAAGAACTGCAAAATTGGCTTTATTACGCAATAAGCGTTTCATAGCCCAATCGAAACGAATATAATTACTGGCCATAGGTTCGTCTCCTTTCCCGTTTTCTTTTTTCATGCAAACAAAGGTAAGCAGAAAATGTTTAATATCAAGTATATATATCCGATAAAATGACTCATCCTACCTTTATATAGACTACCGATCGTCCCGCTCCATACTTTTTTAAAATTCCCTTTTCAATAATGCATTAATATCCTGCAATGCCTGCTTCTTCGTCTTGCCAACAAGCTGGGCATAGTCCTGCCGATTGATACAGGAATGGTCTTCAAAAAAAATATTCAAACGTTGCAAACATTTCTCTTCTTCCAATGGATTCTTTACACGGAATGGCGAATGACAACGTTGTAGCTCAATCCGACTCTCAATCTCTTTTTTAAACTGTCGATTCACACGAAAATTAATATCTTTCAAAGATATGGACGGCGAACGTAAATCTTTTGGTTCCAAAACCTTTTTATTCACGCTTAAAGAAAGAGTAAAATAGCCTATATCTCCCAGTTCGACGGAGAATCCCTTCAATAGTAAATGCTGCAATTCTTTCGATATAGCTTCAATGACACCCACCACTTGTGCATGCGGCATATGCTGAAGGATTGTTACCTGTTCTACAAATTCCTCGGCTGTATAACTGCCTTTCAATACGACACGTGCATGTAAAGGTTGTTCTTCCCCGCTTTTTGCGAGATCAGGAGTCTCATAAAGATCATAATTCACACTCATAATTTATTTGTTTTTCATTAGGAAAGAGTAAAAACAGCCTTCCTATATATTAATTATTTATCCTGCATTTGAGTTTCGTTCCAGTTAAGTGGGACGATAGTTCAACTTAAGTAGAGCGATAGTTCCACTTAACTGGAACGAAAACTCGTATACTAACGAAACAAATGTACGCAGAATATACATACACTAATCAATACTAACGGATATTTAATTTCATGCAGTTTATCTTTTAGAAATGATAAATGGATTCTCACCAATAATTATCCAAGCTTGATCTCTTTAGCAATATCGCACAGTACCTGATGAAAACATCAAGTATCGACAATGTGTATGGAGAAATCTTAAGATCAACAGATGTAAATCTTAAGATTTTATTAAATTCTCCTTATAATATAAGGTAGGGAGAATCTTTTTTTTTACTTTTGTCCCCGAATATTGTGGTACAAGCCATTATAAAAGAAAGAATTATGCAGAAAAACCTTGTCATTGTCGAGTCTCCGGCAAAAGCAAAAACGATTGAAAAGTTTCTGGGGAAAGATTTCAAAGTCCTTTCTAGTTACGGACACATACGCGATCTGAAGAAAAAAGATTTCAGTATCGACGTAAATAATGATTTTAAACCCAGCTACGAAATCCCGGCAGACAAAAAGGCGCTGGTTAGCACACTAAAGACAGAAGCTAAAGAGGCAGAAACCGTATGGCTCGCATCCGATGAGGACCGCGAGGGAGAGGCAATTGCCTGGCATCTGTATGAGGTCTTAAAACTAAAACCGGAAAACACAAAACGAATCGTATTTCATGAAATTACGAAAAGCGCTATTTTAAAAGCGATTGAGCAACCACGCGACATTGACCTCAACCTCGTAAATGCACAGCAAGCACGACGGATTCTGGACCGTATCGTAGGTTTCGAACTCTCTCCCGTGCTTTGGAGAAAAGTGAAACCGGCACTTTCTGCCGGACGTGTTCAGTCTGTCGCTGTCCGCCTGATCGTTGAACGTGAACGTGAAATAACATGCTTTCCAA
>ENA-OQDE01000985-OQDE01000985.1-human-gut-metagenome-genome-assembly--contig:-NODE-985-length-13035-cov-2.850868_pt1 | contig 13035 bp, 14 predicted proteins | sample MGYA00242768_ERZ504595 | MGnify/ENA primary metagenome ERZ504595 (study PRJEB26092, sample SAMD00036307) | human gut metagenome | host: Homo sapiens | study: EMG produced TPA metagenomics assembly of...
ATATATAACACATATATTTGCTTGATTATTCGTTTTTTCTTTATCTTTGTAGCCTTAAATAAGAAAGTTCATAAAAAGTATAGATATGCTTACCATTAAACAAATTACAGAAAACACAGAGGCGGTACTCCGCGGACTGGAAAAGAAGCATTTCAAAAATGCAAAGGAAACGATCGACCAAGTGATCGCTCTTAACGACAAGAGACGTAGCACACAAAATGAATTAGATAAGAATCTGGCAGAGGTTAACTCGCTTTCACGCACCATCGGTCAACTGATGAAAGAAGGCAAGAAAGAGGAAGCTGAGACTGCACGCGCACGCGTTGCCGAACTAAAGAAGGTAACAAAGAATTAGACGCCGCTATGACACAGGCTGCAACAGATATGCAGAATGTACTTTACACCATCCCCAACATTCCTTACGACAGCGTACCCGAAGGTGTAGGTGCTGAAGATAACGTAGTGGAAAAAATGGGAGGTATGGAAACTGAACTTCCTAAAGATGCACTCCCCCACTGGGAACTGGCTAAGAAATATGATTTAATAGACTTCGATCTGGGTGTAAAAATCACAGGTGCAGGTTTCCCTGTATATAAAGGTAAAGGCGCACAACTTCAACGCGCTCTTATCAACTTCTTCCTGGACGAAGCACGCAAATCCGGATATACTGAAATCATGCCACCGACAGTAGTTAACGCTGCTTCCGGCTATGGCACAGGACAGCTTCCTGACAAAGAAGGACAAATGTATCATTGTGAAGTAGATGATTTATATCTGATTCCAACAGCAGAAGTGCCTGTAACCAACATCTACCGTGATGTAATTTTGGAAGAAAAACAGTTGCCAATAATGAATTGCGCCTATACACAATGTTTCCGTCGTGAAGCTGGTTCCTATGGTAAAGATGTGCGCGGACTGAATCGTCTGCACGAATTCTCCAAAGTAGAATTGGTTCGCATTGACAAACCGGAACACTCCAAACAATCTCATCAGGAAATGCTAGACCACGTAGAAGGTCTGTTGCAAAAACTGGAACTTCCATATCGTATCCTCCGCCTCTGTGGTGGTGATATGAGTTTCACTGCTGCCCTTTGTTTCGACTTCGAAGTATATTCAGAGGCACAGAAACGCTGGTTGGAAGTAAGTTCCGTATCCAATTTCGATACCTATCAGGCCAATCGTCTGAAATGCCGTTACCGTAATGCAGAAAAGAAAACCGAACTCTGCCACACACTGAACGGTTCAGCATTAGCACTGCCACGTATCGTTGCTGCCCTACTCGAAAACAACCAGACTCCGGAAGGCATTAGAATTCCGAAAGCGTTGGTTCCGTACTGCGGCTTCGACATGATAGACTAAGACTTGATCTGACAGACTAATAAAAGCACCCTTATATAGAGAGCCACTCATCAAAAGAGTGGCTTTTCTTTTATATTTCGCAAATAAGCTGTATCTTTGCCAAAATTTATATCATTCTGATAGCAGTTACGTAATAAAAACAACAAATTAATTAGATAATGAACAAAATCATTAGCAAGGAACGCTTTTCTGAAAAAGTATTCAAATTTGAAATTGAAGCTCCTTTAATTGCTAAATCTCGTAAGGCCGGACACTTCGTCATCGTACGTGTAGGCGAAAAAGGAGAACGTATGCCATTGACTATCGCAGGTTCCAATCTAAAAAAGGGCACCATTACTCTGGTAGTGCAGGAAGTCGGGCTTTCTTCTACCCGTCTCTGCGAGCTGAATGAAGGCGAATCTATCACTGACGTAGTAGGCCCACTCGGACAAGCTACCCATATAGAAAAATTCGGAACAGTAATCTGCGCTGGTGGTGGTGTAGGTGTGGCTCCGATGCTTCCTATCGTACAGGCTTTGAAGGCTGCCGGTAACCGTGTTATCACTGTATTGGCTGGACGCAATAAAGATCTTATCATCTTGGAAAAAGAAATGCGTGAAAGCTCTGACGAAGTAATTATCATGACGGATGACGGTTCTTACGGCCGGAAAGGTCTGGTGACAGAAGGTGTAGAAGAAGTTATCAAACGTGAGAAAGTAGACAAATGTTTCGCTATTGGCCCTGCCATCATGATGAAATTCGTTTGCTTGCTGACTAAAAAATATGAAATTCCGACAGATGTTTCGCTAAATACTATCATGGTGGACGGAACTGGTATGTGCGGCGCTTGCCGTATCACTGTAGGAGGAAAGACCAAATTCGTTTGTGTAGATGGTCCGGAATTCGACGGTCACCAGGTGAATTTCGACGAAATGCTGAAACGTATGGGTGCGTTCAAGAATATCGAACGCGAAGAAATGCATAAGCTGGAATCGGAATGTGAAGCAACCAAAGAAATCGATGAAAAAAGTCGTAATGCTGCTTGGAGGCAGGAGTTACGCAAATCCATGAAGCCAAAAGAACGTACGGCTATTCCTCGTGTAGAGATGAATGAACTCGATGCTGAATACCGTTCACACAGCCGTAAAGAGGAAGTTAATCAAGGATTAACAGCAGAACAGGCTGTTACAGAAGCCAAACGCTGTCTCGACTGTGCTAATCCTGGATGTATGGAAGGCTGTCCGGTAGGTATTGATATTCCCCGCTTCATTAAGAATATCGAACGCAGTGAGTTTCTCGAAGCTGCTAAAACATTGAAAGAAACAAGTGCGCTCCCTGCAGTTTGCGGCCGTGTGTGTCCGCAAGAAAAACAGTGCGAATCAAAATGTATTCATCTGAAAATGAATGAAAAGCCGGTAGCTATCGGTTATTTGGAGCGTTTTGCAGCTGATTACGAACGTGAAAGCGGACAAATCTCCGTACCTGTCATTGCAGAGAAAAACGGCATCAAAATAGCTGTTATCGGTTCAGGACCTGCAGGATTGGCATTTGCCGGAGATATGGCTAAATATGGATATGATGTAACTGTATTCGAAGCGTTGCATGAAATTGGCGGTGTATTGAAATACGGTATCCCCGAATTCCGTTTGCCAAACAAGATTGTAGACGTAGAAATCGACAATCTCGGTAAGATGGGCGTTAATTTCATCAAAGACTGTATTGTAGGAAAGACTATCGGTGTAGAAGACTTGAAAGCGGAAGGTTTCAAAGGAATATTCGTGGCTTCCGGTGCCGGACTACCAAACTTTATGAATATCCCGGGAGAGAACTCTATCAATATCATGTCTTCAAATGAATACCTCACCCGTGTCAATTTGATGGATGCCGCCAGCGAAGATTCGGACACTCCGGTAGCATTCGGTAAGAATGTGGCAGTAATCGGTGGTGGCAACACAGCTATGGACTCTGTCCGTACGGCAAAACGTCTTGGCGCTGAACGTGCTATTATTATCTATCGTCGCTCGGAAGAAGAAATGCCTGCACGTATCGAAGAAGTAAAACACGCCAAAGAAGAAGGGGTTGAATTCCTCACTCTGCATAATCCTATCGAATATATTGCTGATGAACAAGGTTGCGTAAAACAAGTTATTCTGCAAAAGATGGAATTAGGCGAACCGGATGCTTCCGGACGTCGTAGCCCTGTAGCCATCCCGGGAGCAACAGAAACAATTGACATAGATCTGGCCATTGTCAGCGTTGGGGTATCTCCCAACCCGATTGTTCCAAGCTCTATCAAAGGACTGGAATTAGGACGAAAAGGAACTATCGCAGTAAATGACAACATGGAATCTTCTATCCCTATGATTTACGCAGGTGGCGACATCGTTCGCGGTGGAGTACTGTAATTCTGGCGATGGGTGATGGTCGTAAAGCTGCCGCTGCTATGCATGAGCAATTGAAAACAAACGCCGGCAACTAACTGCCGCTTATTAACACCCGGGCTAAAACCAACTCACACGTGTAGAACATCGATCACCCCGGCATAAAAAAGTAGAATAAGAAAAGCCCCGTTTACGAACTGTAAACGGGGCTTTTCTCATTTCAAATATCAAAGATACTTTCTACTTTACCACTTTATTCGTAACAGGATCAGGGAAAATTACAGCCGGTTTAAACGACTTGGCTTCCTCAAAATCCATCAATGCATAGGACATGATTATCACAATATCATCCGGTTGCACCTTGCGGGCAGCAGCACCATTCAGACAAATTTTGCCCGAACCGCGTTCACCTTTGATAATGTAGGTTTCAAAGCGTTCACCGTTGTTATTATCAGCGATATACACTTTCTCTCCCGGAATCATGTTTGCAGCATCCAGCAGGTCTTCATCAATCGTGATACTACCCATGTAGTTCAGATTTGCCTCCGTGACACGTGCACAATGAATTTTCACTTCAACACTTCAATCATCATAAGGTTTCGTCTTTTTAGTTATTCTTTATATTTAATGTTATCAATCAGACGGACTTCTCCACAGAACACTGTGATGCATCCCACTACATAGGAAGTATCTTCCCAATTACTAATTTTCTGCAATGTGTTTCCGTCTACGATCTCAAAATACTCCATACGCAAACCCGGAGCGGCTTCAATCGCATCTTCAACCATCTTTTGCGTCTCGCTCACTGTATGAGTGGCTGCAAAGTTACGACTTTTAAATAAGGTGCGAGAAATATTTAAAGCATTTTCACGTTCTTCTGCAGATAAACGTTTGTTCCGGCTACTCAATGCCAGTCCGTCTTCCTCACGTACAATTGAACAACCTACAATTTCAAGGTTATATTTCAATTGTCGAACCATCTCACGAATAATTGCTAACTGCTGGAAGTCTTTCTCTCCGAAATATGCACGATCCGGCTGTACAGCATCAAACAGCTTGCTAACAATTTGGCAAACACCGTTAAAATGTCCTGGACGGAAAGCACCTTCCATCACCGTATCCAATGGTGCATAGCTAAATTGACGGGTATCCGGTTCCGGATACATTTCGCTAACTGAAGGAGCAAAAGCGAAATCCGCCCCGCATTCTTCCAACAAACGGCAATCTGCATCCAATGTACGCGGATATTTCTCCAAGTCGTTTTTATCGTTAAACTGTGTGGGATTCACAAAAACACTCACAACAGTTACACCATTCTCACTTACGCTGCGCTTTACCAGAGATGCATGTCCCGCATGTAAAGCACCCATTGTAGGAACCAGTCCACCTTTTACCTTGGGCTCTTAGGACAGCCAATTCTGCCTGTAAGTCCTTGATAGTGTGCACTACTTTCATTTTCGTCAATTGGTTTATGTTTTACTCGTTTGCAAAAACTCTGCAAAATAAACTAATATTTGCCACATAAAGAAAGAATATCTTATTTAATGTGTCTTTTTTTTCGTATCTTTGCAGAATATTATAGTGAACTATTGTTATTATGACAAAGGCGAATAAAGTTTTATTTATTACTCAAGAGATTACACCTTACGTTTCAGAATCCGAAATGGCCAATATAGGTAGAAACCTTCCACAGGCGATACAAGAAAAAGGCCGTGAAATCAGAACCTTTATGCCTAAATGGGGAAATATCAATGAGCGCAGAAATCAACTGCACGAAGTGATCCGCCTCTCTGGTATGAACCTGATTATCGATGATACTGACCACCCCTTGATTATAAAAGTTGCTTCTATCCAATCCGCACGCATGCAGTATATTTCATCGATAACGATGATTATTTCCAGAATCGTATGCAGACAACGGATGAAAATGGTATAGAATATGATGATAACGATAGCCGTGCCGTTTTCTATGCACGCGGTGTATTGGAAACAGTGAAAAAACTTCGCTGGTGTCCTGATGTCATTCACTGTCATGGCTGGATGACAGCTTTAGCTCCTCTTTATATTAAGAAAGCCTATAAAGACGAACCTTCTTTCCGCGACGCTAAAGTGGTATTCTCTGTTTATGAAGATGATTTCAAGAGTACGCTTAGCGACGATTTCGCAGCCAAATTGATGCTGAAAGGTATTTCCAAAAAAGATTTAGGTGATTTGAAAGAGCCGGTAGACTATGCTGCTCTGTGCAAACTCGCCGTTGATTATTCGGATGGAGTCATACAAAACAGCGAAAAAGTAGACGAGTCTATTATTGAATACGCCCGCCAATCTGGCAAACTGGTGCTTGACTACCAGAACCCGGAAAACTATGCAGATGCCTGCAACGAGTTCTACGATCAGGTATGGGATGCGACTGCAAACGAAGAAGAATAAAAAAAAATCAAGATACGACGATCATGAAAACAAAATACGCCTTAATAGCTTTACTGGCAATCACCTTTTGGGGTTGTGATGACAACACTGCCGGACTGGGATTGGGAATGTTTCCGGGAAGCGACCAAAATATCAATGGAAAGCTATCTACATTTGATGTAACTACCGAATCCGTTCATGCCGGTAAGATATATGCAATGACCAATGTCGGTTATGTAGGGAAGTTCACAGATGAAACTTTCGGAACTTATCAGGCGGGGTTCTTGGCAGAGCTCAACTGTCCGACTGGAATGACATTCCCCGGAGTATATGATGGTACTGCTTTGGACGAAAAGAAAAAAGCTACCCGCGTAATGGTAGATAAAGAAGGACTGGGCGACGACGTGAAACCAATATACAATACAGATAATGAAAATGATCCAAATAGAAAACTCATAGGTAACATTCATACCATCGAACTTTATCTATGGTATAGCAGTTACTTTGGAGATTCATTAACAGCATGTCGTTTAAGTGTTTATGAATTAGGAGAAGCTGAAGAAGAGCTCAATCAGGAGAATGCATATTATACAGATATTGAGCCTGAAAAAATTTTACAATCCTAAAAATCTATTGGGAACTAAGGCCTATACAGCAGTTGATTTATCTGTTAAAGATTCTATCCGTAAACTCAGCACATATGTCCCTAGCGTGCACGTTTCTTTTAAGCAGGATGCTGCAATAGAAATAGGCACAAAGATTATACAAAAAGCTAACGAATTTGGCATTAACTTTGATGATAAAACATTCAGAGAAATATTCAAAGGCATTTACGTAAAGAGTGATTATGGTGATGGCACAGTACTTTACATAAACCAAGCCCAAATGAATGTAGTATATAAATGCTATGCAGTTGACACACTTACAGGTGTTAAATTGAAAAAGAAAGTATTAGAAGAGGGAGATACAGAATATAAAGACTCCACTTATTATGGGTACCGTACCTTTACTACTACCCGAGAAGTCATTCAAGCAAATCAGCTACAAAATGACAAAGCGGCTATTCAAAATTGTATAAATAACCCCGAATGGACTTACTTAAAAAGTCCAGCTGGCATCTTTACGCAGTTAACTCTTCCTGTTAGTCAAATAGCAGAAAAGCTCCAAGGAGATACTTTGAATGCGGTTAAATTAGGAATTCCTATCTATAATGAAACCAGTGATAAGAAGTTTGGCATGTCTACTCCCAAGAATGTTCTATTAATACGTAAAAAATATAAAGATAGTTTCTTTAAAGATAATCAACTTAGTGATGGTATAACTTCATCTCTATTTAATCCTACTACTAGTTTTACTCAATATACATTCAACAACATTACTCAAATGATTAATGATTGTTTAGCAGATGGAGAACGAGAAGAAGCAGAAAAGAAACTCAAGAATGGTGGGACGATAACTCTCCAAATAACTAACTCCGAAGGTGAAACAGACACTCAAGTGGTTCATGATATTGAAGAATGGGAAAAATATAGTGATTGGAACAAATTCATACTTATTCCAGTACTTGTAACCACAGATGCTTCCTCAAGTAATAGCTATTATGGTTCTTCGAGCAATGTTATTAGCATACAACATGACCTGAAACCTGGCTATGCGCGCTTAAAGGGAGGTACAAATTCCACAAATGCTTCTTTACCTAAAGAGGAACAAGATAAATACAAATTGAAACTTGAAGTTGTTTCTACAAACTTTGGAACAAAATCAAAATAGGAAATAGTTGAAATCTTATAAAACAACAGCGCAGGTTACATTGAGTAATCTGCGCTGTTGTTTTATAAGATATTGATAGAAAAGTCAGATAGAATAATTTCATAATAATAACGGTATATGCTTGGGGTATTAACGGTATCGTTATCAAATAGCGTTACTATTTTATCGGATGGTGTTACTATCTTGCAGAAGAATATCCGCCAACAAAGGTCTCGACTTAATCCACACAAAAAAGCCTGAGTTTGATTTTATCTCACTCACGGTTCCAATATAATAAATAATAATTTCTTATTCTTCTACTTAGCAGTAGCCTTTTTGCTTTACCTGTAGCCTTCTTCGGCTCCGCAGCAGCTTTCTTAACTTCAGCTTTCTTTGCAGCAGATTTTGATTTAGCAACAGCTTTTTCTTTTACTGTCGGTTCTTTAGCATCAGCAGCCTTCTTAACAGTTGCTTTCTTTGCAGCCTCCACTTTTGCCTGCAATTTAGCCACTTCTTTCTCCAACTCTGTAATCTCATCTCCCTGGTTCTTAATTGTAGTCAACAAAGAATTTAATTCTTCACTGTCTACATCGGCAGGATATAGTGCATCTACCCGTTTGATAAAGTCACCCAAAATATTCATATAGTTAGTGAAAGCATCATAAGGAGAATCATAGATTCCACGATTCAACCACATACCATTATTCTTCGTTGTCATAAAACGGAAGTTATTGCTAGCCTGCAAATAATCCCAATCCTGTTTGATACGACGGTCGTCACATAAATGAACACGTTCAGCTACACTATACAGTTTATTAAAAGCCTCGCGTTGCATGACATTACCCAACCAACAACTAGTATCTCTCTCTTCATCCACCCACGACATCGGATATGCAACATCGAGTTGTGATACTGATTTCAGCTTCGTTACAATTTCAGTCGGTGTAGAGAAAGTAATCCCCTTAGCCTTTGCACATTCCGGCAACGCTTTTAAGAATTCAAGAATATTAGAGGATAATGGTTGAGCCATACCAAGCGAACTCAATTCCATAAAGATATTAATAACTTGCTCTTCTTGCGGCAATACATCAATCCAATTAATATATTTATCGGCAAACAAAGGATATTCCGCCCAATCAGAATTAGAGAAACGTAAACTGATGTCGTCAGAGAGTTTGAAATCCCGCAACAAGAGCTTAAGACTTGGAGCCTGATTACAGTGATAAACATAATGCGGGCTCTTCCAACCCAATACATGTTTAGCACCTTCCGTCAACATTCCCTTGAAGCCCATAGAAGCTACCAACCCACCTATTTCATCAGAATAAATCAGACTAGAATTACGGAACACTTTCGGTTCTTTACCAAACATTTGTTTCATCTTATCACGTTGACGAAGTACTTCTTCGCGGAAGCAATCCTCGTTGGCTAGTGAAGACAAGCCATGTGAATAAGGCTCACATAAGAATTCACAACAACCAGTGTCATTCAACTGATGCAATAAATCAATGACTGCCGGAGCATGAATTTCCAATTGTTCCAAGCTACTCCCGAGATAGAAAGCGCTACTTTAAAAGCACCACCCGAATTTTTCGCCATTTCAATCAATGTATTGAGAGCAGGAATATACGAACGTTCAGCGACCTCATTCATACCCGTTTCGTTGGCATAATCATCATAATAGTAATGGTCATTACCAATATCGAAGAAACGATAACGTTTCAAATGGATAATTTGATGTATTTCAAAATAAAGACAGATAGTTCTCATTTTTATTTATTGTTTTGTTATTTACCATAGTTTCTTAACACAGCCTCATAGAGAGCACGGATTCTCAAGCCAACTTCTCCCAAGTAATCCCATCTACTTCCTTCTTTCCCTCTTCCTTGAGGTATTCGAAAAGAGACGGATTAGTACAAAGAGAATGGATAGCGTCAGCCATTGCATGAATATCCCAGTAGTCAGTTTTTATCACCTTATCAAGAATCTCGCCACACCCCGACTGCTTAGAAATAATGGAAGGTGTTCCACACTGCATGGCCTCCAATGGAGCAATGCCGAAAGGTTCAGAGACAGACGGCATGACAAATACATCGCTGTTCTTATAAACCTCATATACCTGCTTACCTTTCATAAAACCCGGGAAATGGAACCGGTCAGCAATACCACGTTCGGCCACCAGGTTAATCATGGCATTCAACATATCGCCCGAGCCAGCCATGACGAAACGAATATTACGAGTACGACGCAACACAAGCGCAGCAGCTTCTACAAAATATTCCGGTCCTTTCTGCATCGTAATACGTCCAAGGAAAGTGACCACCTTTTCTTTTGAGTGATCGGGACGTGGAATATCCAGCAGTTCCTGCGACAATGGATAAACAGCATTATGCATGGCAAATACCTTCCTGGGGTCCTGATGATACTCGTTAATAACAGTGCGACGAGTAAGCTCGGATACGCACATGATACAATCGGCATGATCCATACCATTCTTCTCAATCGAATAAACAGTAGGATTGACTTTGCCACGAGAACGGTCAAAATCCGTAGCATGCACATGGATGCAAAGCGGCTTTCCGCTAACCATTTTGGCATGTACTCCGGCAGGGTAAGTCAGCCAGTCATGCGCATGAATGATATCAAACTCCTGCTGACGGGCTACTACTCCGGCAATGATCGAGAAATTATTAATTTCTTCGTGCAAGTTCCCGGGATAACCACCAGCAAACTCCATACACCCCAAATCATTCACATGCATATAAGAAAAATCGGCATAAATATGATCGCGGAAAGAGTAATATTCTTCCGGTGTCATTTCCAACAAACGGGATTTCAAGTAGTCGTAGTTGACATCACGCCACACGATGGGTACTTGATTCATACCGATTATTTTCAAGAACTTTTCTTCTTCACCGCTCGGTTTAGGCATACAGAAAATCGTCTCCATATCACCTTGCAGACTCAATCCTTTAGTTATTCCATAAGAAGCAACCGCAAGACCACCATATATTTTGGGAGGAAATTCCCATCCAAACATTAAAACTTTCATCTTCGTTCCTCCTTTTTTAATAATACTTAGACAGTAGCTTTAAGACACGCAGTATTTCTGCTACATTCATCGCAAACGATACTGCGCCGCGTCCTTTGAAAGGCGGGTTCCCATCAAACAACTCGGGAATGGAACCAACACAGTGGCTTGTCATTTCGTCATCATAACTAATCAGTTGGCGTTCAACGAATGACAATCCGCTCATCTTATAAATTCGAAGATAAGCTTCCAGATAGAATCCCATCAACCAAGGCCAAGCCGTTCCCTGATGATAAGCATAATCGCGTTGTATCTGCGGACCTACATAGTTCGGATTATATCCGCCACTCTTCGGACTCAACGAACGAATTCCTTTCGGAGTGAGCAACTCTTTGGTCACAATATCAAGCACCTGTTTCTTTTGTGCACGATCCAAAGGAGAATAATCAAACGCTACGGTAAATATCATGTTAGGACGTACACTCCAATCCATCATATTACCGTCTACATAATCAAGCAGATAACCATATTCGTTACGGAATACCTCGACAAAAGACTTTCCGGTTACTTCTGCCTGCGCATCAAGTTCATCCGCCAAGTATACGTCTCCTCCTTCGCGCACCAAATCAGCTATAAAACGCAACGCATTATACCACAACGCATTAAATTCAACAATATACCCCGTACGAGGAATCACCGGATGTCCGTTCACTGTAGAATTCATCCATGTAATCGCCTTATCCGTACCGTTGGCAAAAAGTAATCCATTATCATGCAAGAAAAGATTCTCATGTTTCCGCTGACGAATAAACTCCATTATATCTTTCAGAAGTTCTCCGTATTTCTGACGACATTGCTCACGGGAAGTTTCTTTTGCATATTGCTGCAAAGCCCAGACAGCCCAAAGCAAAACGTCAGGATGCTCCATTTCATAAATCTTGTAGCCTACTGGTTCTTCATTTATAAAATTGCGAATTGCCTTTTCCGCCGTTTTCATCACATCCTCAAACTGATCGACCTCATCGAGCGCAAGCGTCAGTCCCGGCAGGGCAATGAACATATCACGTGCACGACATTTAAACCACGGATAACCGGCAAGAATATAATGTTCGTCTTCCTGCTGGTTATGGAACTGATGAGCGGAATTCTTCAGACAATGGTAAAAGCTATCACGAGGGGTACGATCAAGCACTTCAGCCTCAAATGTTTGTTTCAATCTACGGGGAGTCACTTCTGAAGTTCCGGCAGAGAATACGATGCTCTCTCCTTTCTTTATATCCACCTCAAAATAGCCGGGAACATAAAGGTCTTCATTGAAGTCATACCCACGCTCTTGTTCTTTCGGGTATTCAATACCCCGATACCAGTCAGGCATGAAATGAAACTCACACTTTTTATTCAACTGCATATATAGTTCGGATATCCGGGATACATACAGGTTTTAATACCATTTTCCACAAGTTGATACTCGCGGCTTGCCTGCGCATTTTCATGTGTGTACTCACGTACACTCCTGAAAGCGAGGAACGGGCGGAAGCGCAAAGTCGTAGCCGAATGCGCATCCAGCAAAGTATAACGAATCAGGATTCTATTTTCATGATGTACAAAGATTTTTTCTTTGCGGAGGATAACACCTCCGACACGGTAAGTTGTTGCCGGGATATGCTCACAGTCAAACTCGCGGATATACTTGTGTCCGTTAGGACTAAAGTTGTTTCCCTGATATTTGTGCAATCCCAAGTTAAACTCCGCACCGTGTTGAATTACCGTTTCATCAAGAGAAGATAGCAGCACATGATTTTCATCGTCGATATTGGGAACTGGAATTACCAACAGGCCGTGATATTTGCGTGTGTTACAATCAACAATCGTCGTACAATGATAAGCTCCTGCTTTGTTCGTCCGGAGGATTTCTCTTTGAAGAGACTCTTCCAGATTCGTCATGAGGGTCTTGTCAAATCGTAAATAACTCATAGTTGTGCATTATTAAAGGTTAATTTATTGGTCATTATATCATATATCTATTTATTGTTACATACCGCATATATGGGCTGTAGCATCATATACAACGGGTATAACGCCCAAATGTACAAATTATAGATAACATAAAAAAAAAGGCTTTTTATT
>ENA-OQDE01000987-OQDE01000987.1-human-gut-metagenome-genome-assembly--contig:-NODE-987-length-13025-cov-1.740813_pt1 | contig 13025 bp, 17 predicted proteins | sample MGYA00242768_ERZ504595 | MGnify/ENA primary metagenome ERZ504595 (study PRJEB26092, sample SAMD00036307) | human gut metagenome | host: Homo sapiens | study: EMG produced TPA metagenomics assembly of...
AGTTCACCAAGTGTCATGAACGATCTTTTATTAAGATTCACAGGAATGTGATATAAAAGAGTTTAACTCCTCCGACGTTCCTTTGCAGCTGCATAGGGTGTCGTGTGTCTTGCCTTGATTTGTCGGGTAACGTCAGGAGCAAAAACGGGAACGCTATCGGGAGGTAGAAAGGAATGGAAATGGGGTATAAGGGTTATAACAGGTGGACGTCCGCTTAAAAAGGAATTTCTTGTGACATGCCGGGTATGGCATATAACTGGAGAGACGACCTTGCGGAATAAAGCCCCCGAAACCGGCTTTGCAGGTTCGGAGGCTTGTGCCGCATGAGGCTATTTATCAGCGTTTGCCGTGCGCCTGTCCCAGAAGATAGTCTTGCAGGGATTGGTAGCGGTTTTGAATATTAGCGTTTTCATTGAAACCGTTCAGGCAATGAAGCAATGCTTTTTCGAGCGTGATGTATCGGCGGCTGAAAGTCTGTACGTTATCCAAGCAACAGGCTTCCAAAGCGTATTTGAACGGTGCAAAATTTTCAGGTTCTTTCCGAATCCGCACATGCCACAGGAAGAACAACTGAATCGTGAAACTGTCGGATTCACCTGCTTTCATCAAATGTTCTTCATCGAGCAACCGTCGGACAAGCTCCGGGGTAAGCTGGCAATCATTTTTCCGGTAATACATGCGTTTTGCCGTATTATAGGCTGCAAACTGTTCGATGTCCTGTGCCGTCTGCCTGTATACTTCCGAGTAAAATGCACGTACTTCTTTACCTGTAACAACGATTTTCTCGTCTCCGAACTCGTATTCATACGCTTTTCATCGGAGATTCCTCTTCTGTTAAGGTCTTGAACCCGTAACATTCCGTTACGATGAACGGTTCTTTTCCGAACTCCGCCAGAGATTCGAGGGCATGGAGGCTGTTGCAGGAGAAGAACATGTCGTTTCCAATACTTTCACCGCTTTCCAGCAGCCGGATTTTTACGTCTTCGGAATCGTTGGTGTACTTCCATACTATCCGACAACTTGCATAATGGGGCTTCCTGCCGTTCGCCTCGACAAATCCGGCAAATCCGCTCTTGATGGCGGCCTTTGTCTTCTCTACATCCGTCAGGACGCTTCGTGCCTTACAGGTTTCGCACCGGCCGAATTGCAAAGAATCGTCGAAATTTCCGTTATCACTTTGGTGTTGGGGTTTACTGTGGCTTCGCATACTACCTGCGTACCGCCACATCGTGTACATATTATACTCATATCTTGTCAAGATTAAAAATTAATATATCTTTCTATCCGCTATATTGAACTTGTCGATAAGGTTCAGCCAATGGCTGCAATTCCTTTTCAACAAAACAATTTATCCAGATTCTGCTTAAAGCGTAGCATTAGGCGACACTTCCCATCGCATTTACGAACCGACCCATATAGGCGCATTGACCGCTTGTTTCATCAAACAAAAACATGACTGCCGGAATGCCTCAAAAATTCTTATCTTAACCTGTTCGTCCAGAACTTTCCCTTCCATAATTTGATTACCATTTGCGTGCATAATACATAAAAGTTAAATTAAACTCCGAGTTATTTATTTCCCTCCTCTCGGAAGCTTTTCAGCTTTCCTTGCCGGGAGAGATTTTACATGCAGATCAGACAGCGGGGAAAGGACGGGAAGGCAAGCAAACAGCCGGGGATTTCACGGAATACCCAACCCGACAGGCGCAGCAGGAGGAACTGAAAGGACATCTTCGATTTGGGAAGGCTGCCGGGCAAATCCACGAGCGGTTAGCATGGCGGTACTTGACACCGGACGACCGCTGTACCTTTGCATGGGAAAATCACCGGCGAGAAAGTGGCGGAAACGAGATAAGGGAAAGAAGGAGATACGATAGTGGAGTAAAAGGGGAAGAAGCCGGACTGTATAAAAAAGCCGGAACATTGGCTAAAAAAGGAGGTCGTTCCGTGGAAACGGCGTACAGAGAAAAGTCCTCTCGAACTTTTACTGTCCGAGAGGGCTTATCGTCTACTCTATAAAATGGTAATGGGCATTTTGGCATTCTCCGTTCGATTGTGTCTTTTCAAAACGTCATCGACGCTGGAATATCGGCTAAAACAGCCGTTATATATCTGCTTGCCGTCGAGCGTTATCCGTTGCAGGTAACAGCCGCATACTCCGTCACGGCTACGGTCAGCGACAAAATAGAACACGATACCGTTGCTGTACGACAATCGCAATTCCGTATAGTTTATCTCGGTTTTGGGCTGTTCGGTCGGCAGACGGGTATTGAAATAACCCGTAGCAGCATGACCTGTCCGGCGAAACGCATGGCTTCTGCCCGATATTTTTCATGGCCGAAGCACGGGGCTTTCGTCCCGACCGTTTCCGACAAACGATGCGGGCAGGCTTCTGTTCCTGTAAGACAGTTTGAACATGCCGACCTCTTCCTGCACCACGGGCAGGCCGACAGCTTCGTACTCCTCTTTCGTCATTTCGATGAAACGTGTGCGTTCCTCGTCCAGATAGAGGCGGTAAGCGGGTTTCACCCGCTCCCGCTTCTCTTCATATTCCGCCTGTTCCCGTGCGTTCATGCAGTTATAAACGTGTCGGGACACTCTCCGCACCGCATTGACGAAAGTCGGGCTTTTGCATATCCCGAAATGCCGGGCGAAGTCGGTACAGTCCCGATAAAGCCGTACTCTTTCCAATGATAGGTTCTCATGGCTGTCTGTCCGATTTAATCCACGACCACATATTCATTGATACTGCAGCAAGAATCGGGGTTTTCCTGCGCCCATTCTTCAAACAGAGCCTTGGCATCCTGTTCCGAGCGGACGGTTTTTCCTGCGACCTCGCCAAGCCACGCAAACAGGCTCTCCCTGTCGGCAAAATATTCGCAGAAGTATTTGCCTTTGGCAGTACATAAATCGACTATGTATTTGTCGGTAAAATACTTGCCTTCGCTGTCGTTGGTCTCGTAGAAGCCCATTCCCGGCTCTTCGGTCTGGTAATAATAACGGAGCGATGGGAATTTCTCGCACACGAGGTCGAATGTCTCGTTGCATGGCCCCCATGCCGTCTCCGTCGTAAAGCGGAGGGTTTCGCCTACCATTTCGAGGTTTGCCCAATCTCCCCGACAACTCACCTTGTCCCAGTCCTTGCCCAAGGCATCCACAAGACACCCCAGCCATGATGTCCCGAAGCCGTTTTTCACGGCAGGCGTTTTTCTGTCCTGCAAATCTTTCATCAACTCATAGAGCTTTGATTTCCTGCGCGTCGCCCTCTATCACATACGCTGTTGAACACCAGTTTGGCATAATCGTTAATTTTTATTCGTTAAACTTTTTCTTCCCTTTTTTCGGAAGCTGTTCCGGCTTCCTTATCGGGATAGATTTTACATGCAGGCCAGACAGCGGGAAAATGAGGAAAAGGCAAGGAAACCGCCGGGGATTGAACGGAATACCCAACCCGACAGCGCAGCACGGCGGGGACCGAAAGGTCATCTTCGATTTGGGAAGGCTGCCGGGCAAATCCGCGAGCCGGTTAGCGGAGCGGTACTTGACGACCGAATGACGCTGTACCTTCGCATGGGAAAATCACACCGACAAGGGAGTGCGGCAGGGAGCGATAAGAACGAGAATAAATAAAAAGGAGAGGTGAACGGGATATAACGGGTATAGAATATGGACTTGAAAAGGAAATTTTTCGGTATAATTATAATAAGGTGTTTCCGGACACGAGGCCGGGTAGCCGTCTTGTCTCTGCCATAACCGAAAGGTCCAGCGAACAATGAATAACGCAGCATCGTTCAGCAGTCAGAAACAGTAACTATGCCGTCGTACTGATTTACGACAATGCCGATAAAATAAGGAAAAGCCGAAAAGAGGGGCTTGCCTTCTTTCCGGGCTTTTCGTGAAGTCCTATTATCCGGGCTTCCCGTTATTCTATACGGTCCAGCCTGCGGACTTCTCTTGAATCGTCCACAGACGGGCATAAAGCCCCTCGTGCCGCATCAGTCGTCGTGCGTGCCTTGTTCTTTTACCCGTCCGTCTTCCAGAACGACGATCCGGTCCGCATTCATGATCGTCTTAAGCTTGTGGGCGATGACGATGACGGTGCGTCCCTTGATAAGCGTGTCGATGGCTTTCTGCACCTCCACCTCGTTTTCCGGGTCGAGCGATGCGGTCGCCTCGTCCAGCAGGATAATCGGCGCATCCTTCAAGATGGCGCGGGCGATGGATATGCGCTGTTTCTCGCCGCCGGACAGCGTGCAACCGCCCTCACCCACCATCGTGTCGTATCCCTGCGGCAGGCGCATGATGAAATCGTGGCAGCAGGCTTTCTCGGCTGCCGCGATGATCTCCTCGTCCGTCGCACCGGGCTTTCCGAAACGGATATTGTCGCGTATCGTGTCCTGAAACAGATAGACGTCCTGGAACACCATCGAGATGCGGCTCATCAGACTTTCAGGTTCTATATCTTTCATCGGAACGCCATCGAAAAGGACACGCCCCTGCTGCGGGTCGTAGAATCGGGCGCAAAGTTTCATCACCGTACTTTTCCCGCTCCCCGAAGGACCGACGAGAGCCGTCAGCGTGTTTCTCGGAAACGCGATGGAAACGTCCTGAAGCACCTTCTTGTCCTGATAGGCGAACGACACATGCTCGAACCGGATGTCGCCGGTGGCCGGCGCCTGCCGTTCGCCTTCCATCTCCGGCTCGTTCATCAGCGTGAGAATACGCCCTCCGGCAATGGAGAAGTAGCGGAACTCCGCAAAGTTGGTCAGCGCCGAAGTCAGCGGGTCGAACACGCGCGAGCGACCACGAGGAACAGCACGAAGACGAGCAGCGAGAGTTCGCCTCCCAACAGCAGGTAGGTTCCGCACAGCACCATCAGGGTCAGTCCGGCCCGCACCAATGTAATGCTCAGCAGCACGAAAGGCCCCAGCATGGCTTCCTGACGGATACAGGCACGGCGCAGTTCCGCAAAAGCATCGCGCAGGCGGACAAAGCGGTCGCCCAGCAGGTTGTAGGCTTTCATCACGCGAATGCCCTGCAAGTATTCCTCCAAGCGGTTCCCGGCATTGATTTTGGCTTGTATCTGCCTGCCGCTCAACTTTTTCTGCACACTCGTGCTCATCCATAGGACAAGCAAGGCGACCGGCAGTGCGGCGAACATGGCAACGGCCATCCGCCAGTCGATCCATACCAGCGAGAGGAATGCCAGCACGGGCATGACGACGGCTCCCATCAGTTGGGGCAAATGGTGGGAAATGCCCGTCTCGGCCATCGTGAAATCGGTAACGAGCATGGACGAAAGATCGCCGGGGTCGCGCCGGGAAAGAAATCCGAGAGAGAGTTTCCGCAGATGTTCCGCCAGTGCAATGCGCCCCGACGCACTCATTTCGTAGGCTCCTCTGAAATTGGCCCGGTAGGAGCCCGTTCGGCCAAAGCCATCACCAGCATATAGACAGCCAATATGCCGAAAATGCACCACAGTCTTGCCGTGTCGAGCGGTCGTCCGCTGCCGTCGAACGCGGCGAAGATGATGCGCACCGCCTCGATGGAGAGGCAGAAAGGTATGATGTTGACCAGATTGGCGAGCATGGTATAGCCCACGGGCTTGTAAAGACGTTCCGTATGGCCTATCGTAATGTTTTTAATCGCATTCATGTTCCACTCCTTTCATTTATGTGCGACGATATGCAGTTCTTCTTTTTTCTGAATTACCCGGATGTCGGAAAAGCCGGCTTGGGACAGCAACTGTTTCAGTTCTTCGGCTCCGTACACCGTCATTCCCTTTATCCGCTCCGTCCACGCCTTTCCGAGTTCGGGGTCGCTCGCTTCCAGACTGATGAGAAAGCAGCCCCCTTTCCGGATCACGCGGAAGACTTCGGCCAGCGCCTTGCTGACGGAAGACCAGAAATAGACGGTCTCGAAGGCCGTAACGGCATCGAAGGCCCCGTCCCCGTAAGGCAGGGAGCAGACATCGCCCTGCTGTATGAAACATCGGCGGTCCAGTTCTCCGCATTGTGCCTGCGGGCGAAGGCGACGCTCTCCTCCGACAGGTCCATGCCGTAAACTTTTCCCTGCGGACACAGCTTCAGCAGACGCTTCACGTTGGCGCCGCCCCCGCATCCGATGTCCAGCACATTCCATTCCGGCCGCCAGTCCACCTGTTTCATGCCGCGATGGGCCAGCGAAGCGTGGAAACATTCATTCCCCGCAAAATCATCCGTCCCCAGAATCCCTGCGGACAACTCGTATTCTGTAAAATATCGTTCAAGAAACTATTCTTTTTCATATCTCCGTATTCAATTTTTGTTCAACTTCCAATGATAAGCGCTCGTATAGGCATCCCACATGTTCTTGTAGAGCCCTCGGCGACGGATAAGTCGTCGTGCTGGCCCTGCTGTACGATCCGTCCCTGCTGCAAGACCACGATGTTGTCCGCCGAGACGATGGACGACAGCCGGTGGGCGATAATAATCACGGTCTTGCCTTTTATCAGGGATTGAAGGGCCTGCTGCATCTTGTATTCGTTCTCCGGATCGGCGAAGGCCGTGGCTTCGTCCAGTACCAGTATCGGCGCATTCTTCAGAATGGCGCGGGCCACGCATACCCGCTGCGCCTCGCCGCCCGACAGATACACGCCCTCGTCGCCTATTCTCGTCTCGTAGCCTTGCGGCAGCCGCTCGATGAACTCGTGGCACTGGGCGGCTTTGGCCGCCGCCACGACCGTTTCTTTCGTTGCGGCGGGGGAACCGACGGCGATGTTCTCGTACAGCGTGTCGTAGAACAGGAACGTATCCTGAAAGACGAATGAAACGGTATCCATCAACTGCGTCGTAGCGATGTTCTTGATGTTCACGCCACCGATGAGAATCTCGCCCTGCTCCACGTCCCAGAAACGGGGAATCAGGTTCGCGACGGTGGACTTGCCGCTTCCCGAAGGCCCCACGAGCGCCGTAATCCGGCCTTGCGGCGCCGTGAAGCAAACATCGCGCAGCGCCTCGGTACGTGTGCCCTGTTCCGTATTTTCGTAGGAGAATGACACGTGGCGGAACTCCACCTCATACGACTGCGGCACTTCGGGGTGTTCCGGTTCGGGAACGGGCTTTTTCTCCAGAATGCGGTCGATACGCGCCACGCCTTCGTCGATCTCCTTGGTGTTTCCGCCCAGGAACGTCAGTTTGTAGATGGGCGAAGCCACACCCGGTCCCATGATGATGAAAAACAGCCATACGGCGGCCAATGCGAGCGACTGCGGATTCCCTTGTATCAGCAGGATACCCACGGAAGAATGAACGTCACCATCGAACCCAGCAGGACGGTGAACGCGATCATCCCGTTCTGGTAGGTGTCGCAGCATTTCAGGGCGAATGTCTTGTAAGCCTGTATCTCGCGTTGAACTGCCGGAACGAGCGGACGCTCTGTCCGAATATCTTCACCACGGGCATTCCCCTGACGTACTGCACGGCGGAGGCGCTCATCTTTTCCTGCGCATCATAGTAAATACTCATGAACTCCCGTGCCTTCTTCCCCATGAAATTGGAGAATTGCAGGGCGAAGCTCAACAGCACCACGGCCAGACAGACCGCCGTCAGCCATGTATCCAGCGAGAAAAAGATGACGAGCATCACCACGACCGTCGCCACTACGTTCACCAAATCGGGAATCGTGTGGGCGATGAATCCCTCGATTTTCTCGATGTTCTGCTCCATCGTCTTCTTGATGGCTCCGGTAGAGGTGTTGTTGAGATAACCCAGCGACAGTTTGCGATATGCTCGGACAGCCGGACACGCAATCCGTACAGAATGCGGAATGCAGCCACGTGCGAGGACATCAGGGCGGCGTACAGCAGCACCAGTCCGCCGATAAGCCCGCAGAAGGCGATCCAGCCCCAACGAATCATGCCGCTTCGTCCACCGAAGCCGGGCTTGTACCGTGCGTCAGCAGCTCTTTCAACACCTCGTACACCGCCCAATAGGGTACGAGCATACACACGGCGCTGCCTGCCGACAGCAGACCCGCCAGAAAAAGCAGCCCTTTCTTCTGCCCCGCGATCTCGAACAGGCGGGACAGACCTTCTTTCTTCTTTTCTTTTGTTTCCATATATTGAATTTTATCCGATTCTCTCTATCCGTTGTTGGTAAATTCCTGTAAATCTTCGGCCGGATTACAACAGCCCCGTCAGCCGCTCCCCGCTCTTTTGTCAGCCGGAAATCGCAGCACGAAGCACCGTGTGCCAATGTGCGGGTCCGTGTCAGCCGGATACCGAGTACATCGTGTGTGATATAATCATTCACGCAGAAATAGGGGAAAAAGCACTCGACGCCAATACGGGAACAGAGTTCGGCGACCGGGCACCGGGCAATGTCCATACCGACATCGAACGTATCGTCCGCATTCGGCAACACGCAATCGAACAGCCAATCGTCCTCTGTGGAAACATGCGAAGCGGAAGCGATGCGACGCACATAGTCGGGCGAACACAACATTTCGCGTATTTCCGAAATTTTTTCAGAAGGGATACTCGACAACGTGAGCTTTTTCAATGCTTTCTGCGTAACAATGGAAAGTTCTGCCGGACTCCATCCTCTGGCCGACAGTTCTTGCCACAGACCGATCTCATAGGCTATACCGATAATGTTTTTCACCCATGGTGATGTCGGCGGGACATCCGGAATGATTGCGGAGATACGATGAAAATTCTCACAGCCGCTTCCATCACGGAATCAACGGATTCGACCGACAAACGGGATGCCAGTTCTTCCCTGAAAACTCGAACCGTTCCAACATTGGGAGATAAGTTCAATCGTCGTCTCTTTCATCTTTCATGGAGAATTGCCGCCGTGTCACGGGAATTCGATACGATTTCATATCCCAACATCGAACTGAACTTGTAGCACAGCCGCGTCATCCGTCCCAATATTTGCCCGAAGAAGAAGCCCCAGCGCGGACGGAAAAACTTCATGTAATTGGCCTGTTCCAAAAGGCGTAGGCGGGGTTCCCATTGTTCTACCAGACGCCCGTCGCTCAGACCGGAGCGGATTTGCGCCTCGTGTTCACGGAGCGAATCGGGTTTCACTCCGTGACGGCTCATCATCGTACCGCAGACGTCGAACCACAGTTCGCCGCCCCCGAAACGCTCGGCCACATGGTGCAGAAATGTTTTTACCTGCTTTTCATAGAAATACATCAGCACGCCTTCGACCACGAAGATGAAATGCGCATCGGGATGCCGGCGACGCAGGTCGTCCAGCCAGCCGGCATCCAGCAGGGAGGCCGCAATGTAGGGGTTGCCCGGCTGCTCCGGAATCAGCTCGCGGCGCAGCGCGATGACTTCCGGCAGGTCCATGTCGTAGAATACGGCCTTCCCGTCGCCGATACGCTGGAAACGGGTGTCCAGACCACAGCCCACATTCACCACCACCGCATCGGCGTGCTTCCCTATGAAGCGGCGCACGGCACGGTCGAAAAACCACCCGCGCACGACGCAGCGACCTCGCTCAACTTCGCCCCGTCGAAACGGGAGTAGTCGTATTCCAGACTGTCCACCAGCCCCTCCGCAACCTTGTCGTTCAGAATCGGGTTCTTTCGGCGGCTCTCTTTCGCCCTGTAATAGAGCGGAATGAGCAATGTCTCGGCGACAATGCTCTCGAATTTATGTCTCTGTTTCATTTGTTATGATATTTATTAATGAACGATATTCAGATTTGTTCACGAATAAAAAAAGAGGAAACCTTTGTGAAGATTTCCTCTTTTCCCGCTGCCCCGTTACGGCAGCTTGTCCGTATGTGTCTTTTCTATCTGTCATACCTTGATAATGGCCCTCCAACCTTGAATTTCAAACAGAATATAGTCATGCAGAATGGATTCCATTTCCTGTTTGGGCACCGCGTGCATCAACAGCTCCTCGAACAGCGTGAACATCCACACCGTATGCAGGTGAATGATAAAATCGGACACAGCCGTATTTATATTCGGGTACTTCTTCTTCATGGCGGCGAACCATGCCTTGACCAGCCCGGTCGAACGGTCGGTGTAGCTTTCGCGAAAATGTTCCAGCGAAGAGCCTTGGGCACGGAACAACAGGATCTCCAGCAGGCTGCGATGCGTTTCGATGAGCGAAACGTATTCGTCGATACAGGCTTTCAGGTATTTTTCGGAACGCATCGTCATCACGTCCTCGCCGCGTATGCCGTGATGCTCCTGCAACATGGCTTCCATAGCGTGCAGGACGGGACGGACCACTTCACAGAACAATTCGTCCTTGTTCCGGAAATAATTATATATGTTCCCCACACCGACACCGACGGCTCCGGCAATCTCGCGCATGGAGGTCTTGGAATACCCCTGCTGCCCGAATCGCTGTTCGGCGACTGCCAATATGCGGCCGCGTATGTCTTCTTTGAGTACCTGCATAAATAATGAACGATGTTTCCGTTTATATTTTTGCAAAAGTACGGGGTTTGAATTTACTGGACAATACCTATTTATGGTGATTTTACATGATTGAAATAAGGGAAAAGCAGGTATTACCGGAGGTAGCGAAATACCTTGTCTATATCCTTGTCTATATCCGAAAGGAAAAGTCATATTGTTCATTGAAAAGGAGAAAGTCTCATAGATTATAATTACTTTTGTACATAAAACCCAAAGAATCAAATATAAAATGGCAAAGATTACAGTAAAAGACACAAGTGTCACAATTATATCAGTCAACGAGAATGATTATATCAGCCTGACAGACATAGCAAGATACAAAAGCGATGACCCGACTGCGGTTATCGGGAACTGGCTGCGTAACCGGAATACAATAGAATATCTGGGTATTTGGGAGAGTTTGTACAACCCGAGTTAAACCCCTCGAATTCGAGGGGTTTAAAAAGGAAGCCGGGCTGAACGCCTTTACCTTATCACCGACAAAATGGATAAGTACGACAAACGCAATAGGCATACTCTCCAAATCGGGACGCTACGGCGGCACTTACGCTCACAAGGATATAGCATTTAAGTTTGCAAGCTGGATTTCCGTTGAATTTGAACTGTATATTATAAAGGAGTTCCAACGATTAAAGACCGAGGAACAACAGCAACTCGGTTGGTCAGCCAAACGGGAACTGTCGAAAATCAACTACCGCATACATACCGATGCCATAAAACAGAACCTTATCCCGGCAGAGGTAACCGCCAAACAAGCCAGTATTATCTATGCCGATGAAGCCGATATGCTGAATGTGGCGATGTTCGGTATGACCGCCAAGATGTGGCGTGAGCAACACCCCGAACTGAAAGGGAATATCCGGGACTATGCCACAATCAATGAGCTTATTTGCCTCTCAAATATGGAAAACCTCAATGCAGTATTTATAGACCAAGGTATTCCGCAGGGTGAGCGGTTGATTAAACTCAATCAGATAGCCATTCAACAGATGAGAATATTGGGAACTGGCGGCAGCGAACGCAAGTTATTAAAGTAGATGAGTCTCTATCAGAATTTGTGCCGAGTACGTGATGAACAATACACTATCAAACCATGACGAATAAAGATGAAATGACAATGAACTCTGATAAAAACGCCTATTTTCTATCGCTTCCGGAGATAACCGAATTATCCGTTCCTCCTAAAACGATATTGTTGGAAGAAGGCAAGGTAGCCGACAGAATGTACCTGATCCGGAAAGGTTGCCTGCGCCTGTTTTTCAACAACGAAGGACGGGACATCACTTTCCAGTTCTTTTTCGAAGGGGATTTCGTCGCGTCATTCGACAGCCTGTATCAACGGACACCGAGCCTTTTTTCCCTGGAAAGCATAGAGCCGGCAGAACTGTCGGTTATGAAGCGGAAGATTTTTTCAGAAACCTCGGACAGAAGCCCGCGCTACGGCAGATATACGAGGAAAAAATCATCGAACGCTTCCATGTTTATCAGCGGCTCTTCCTTTCCCGCATAAAGAACACCCCCCAACAACGGTATGAAGAACTGCTGAAAGAACACCCCTCTATCATACAGCGGATTCCCCAGCATTATATTGCCTCCTATTTGGGGATACTTCTGTTTCCCTGTCGAGGATCAGAAACAGGCGATAGTTCATTTCTTTACATTTGTTATCGTCCGGTTCCAGTCGAAGATGCGAACTTTGCCGCATCTATTAAAACCGAAAGACAGATGAAAAAGATTTTTATAATAGACTGGAAGCCTGATTCCCGTGTTTGTCCTGTCCGCATACTCCGGAATCGAATTGCATGTGGCCGACTATGAAGGCAATCACGAGGTATGGCATAATTGGGCAGTTTTCCATGTCCTGACGAGCCTGCTGTTCCTCATGGCCTCCATATTTCATATAGCGACGCATTGGGCTGGTACAAGGGAACTGCCAAGAACGGAATAGGCCGGAAAAGCAAGGTCACGGCGGTACTGTCGGTCCTGTTCCTGTCCGTGGTTCTGACCGGATTTGCCCTGTTAGGCATAGAAGGAGCAGGTTCCCCGGTCGGGCAATGTCATTTTTGGGCAGGAATCGTTACAACTGTCCTTTCTATCGGCCATATACTGAAACGCCTTCCGTTGCTACGCAAATCATTGAAATAAGCACAACCTATTCAACGGACAACTTCCGGACAAAGCGTTCTTACAGAAATCGGGGTACTTATTACAAATGCGGCTTCTTGCTTACTGTCGAGAAGACCGCATTTTTCTTTATTTTTCGGCATATCATTCGATTTCAGCATTGCTCGTCCAACCATTTGGGGCATCCGGTCCATTCGTTGCCCCTTCAAATCCGGCATCAGAGAATGGCTGTTGTCATAGGCACCGACTTCATGCAGTTCCACGAATGAGGCATTTCCTCCGTAACGGTTTATGTTTTTCACGAGCTTACGGCCTGTCCGGAGAAAACATACGTGCCAGTTTTTCCCGACGAGATTCCGAAAAGACATTAAAATAGTTGAAGAATAAAATGTTACGCATACAATTATGTACAGAATCCTTTCATTTCGAACCATCATGCCTTATTTATACCGGACGGGGGCAATGTCGCT